>Ga0210057_1002425_pt1 | contig 26692 bp, 28 predicted proteins | sample CryGeyCG2114_010_2_FD_183968 | JGI IMG/M metagenome (GOLD analysis project Ga0210057, IMG submission 183968) | Groundwater microbial communities from aquifer - Crystal Geyser CG10_big_fil_rev_8/21/14_0.10 (SPAdes) (version 2) | ecosystem: Environmental > Aquatic > Deep subsurface > Groundwater ...
CTCCTTTCCAAAAAAATTGGGAAAGAACTTTCCTTTCCCTCCTTGGTTCGCCGTAGCCCAAATGAGCGAAGGCGACCCTGTTTTAAAACTACCATATTCTAAAAATCTGGTAAAGAAAACAAAAAAAAGCGGCCTCATACTTTCCGACCGGAAGATCGCCTACTCTCAACTTTTTTCCTCCTTTCTTTCCTTATTTTGTTTGGAAGGTACTGCTACCCTCCCTTATCAAAAAAGGAGGCCTCTCCTCCTTTTTCTGCGGGCCGGACGGGATTTGAACCCGTGGGCTTCCCCGTGACAGGGGGATGTGATAACCAGACTTCACTACCGGCCCAAGATATTATTTTATGCCGACGAGAGGGATCGGACCTCTGACCTTACGCTTATGAAGCGTCTGCTCTAACCACTGAGCTACGCCGGCTCTATACAAATTTCTTAAAGAAATTTGTCGAGCCCGATAAAAATTTCAAAGAAATTTTTGTATAGGGCGTAATTAACTTTATCTAAACATGTTGCGGGGACCGGAATTGCACCGGTGTCTCGAGGTTATGGGCCTCGCAAGGTACTACTCCTCCACCCCGCTATGAAATGTACGCATATTTTATTTGATTTTTCAGTAAAAGTCAACCCTACATCGCCTCCAAATCCCGGAATGCCTTTTCATAGGCGGCCACCACTTTTTTGGCCTCATCCAGAGACAGCCTGTAATCCGGATCGTGAATAATATTGTTGCGAGTTTGATGGACTTTTTTAATTTCTTCTATATTGGGAAGAGTGGCCGAGGTTATTTTACCCATTCTTTCTCCCAAGGTTTCTCCCCCAAATCCCATTTTTTTCAAAATATCGTCAAGCATGCTGTCTGCTTCTATAACCGCCAATTTGTATTCCGACTCGAAGCCCGTATCCAGCCTCCCGGTGGTTTTTCTCCAAATTTTTTCAACTTTTCTCACGCCGTAAGGCCTGAATGTTAAAAATTCAAACGCATCATAAACCAGCATAAACCTCAACCAGGTGCTGGCAAGAAGAAAAACGACGGTGCCCGCCAAAAGAAGCAAAGTAAAAACTATGAAAAGAATCTTTGCCATAAGCAGCCACCCTTCAAACGGCGGCGATAAAAGAAAAGATATTAAGTTTATGTTTATATTTTCCATTGGTTTTCGAAATATTTTGCTAATTCTAAAATTCTTTCTTCTTCGAAGGGCCTCCCGATAATCTGCAAACCGACGGGCAACTTCCCCACTTTCCCTACCGGCAAGGAAAGCGCGGGCAGCCCCGCCAAATTGACGGAAACGGTATATGCGTCAACCAAATACATGGAAAGAGGATCTTCGATTCTTTCGCCGATTTTGAACGGCAGAACGGGCGAAACCGGAGCTAAAATCACATCAACTTTTTCAAAGGCTTTTTCAAAATCGTTTCGAATTTTGGTTCTGACTTTCTGGGCCCTCAGGTAGTAGGCTTCGTAGTAGCCCGACGACAAAGCATAAGTCCCTATTATAATTCTTCTTCTTACTTCCGCCCCGAAACCTTTTTCCCGCGAGTTTAAATAAACTTCCAAAAGATCCTTTCCATCCTTCGCCGAGTATCCGTACCTTATTCCATCGTATCTCGCCAAATTGGCGCTGGCTTCCGAAGGCGCAATTATATAATAAGCGGCTAAAGCGTATTCGGTATGGGGCAAACTTACTTCCTCAATCTCAATTCCCATTTCGCCATATTTTTTTATCGCTCCTTTGATTATTTTTTCAACTTCGGGGTCGATTCCTTTGACAAAATATTCTTTGGGAACGCCGATTCGCAAATTTTCTATTTTATCCCGCCGTAAACGGGATTCAATTTTTGGCATTTCAACGCTCGTTGAATCCATTTCATCTTTTCCTTTTATGGCATCAAAAACTATCTGGCAATCTTCTGCGGTTTTTGTTATGGGGCCAATCTGATCGAGAGAAGAAGCAAAAGCGATAAGGCCCGAGCGGGAAACTGTTCCGTAAGTCGGTTTCAGCCCCACTACTCCGCAAAAAGAAGCCGGCTGCCTTATAGATCCTCCCGTATCAGAACCCAAGGAATATGCCGCCATATTGGCGGCGACTGCCGCCGCCGAACCTCCGGAAGAGCCTCCGGGCACCCGATTTAAATCATGGGGATTGCGAGTCGGGCCAAAGGCCGAATTTTCCGTGGATCCCCCCATCGCAAATTCATCCAGATTGGTTTTTCCCAGGATTATCGCTTCCTGATTTTTCAGTTTTTTTACGACTCCGGCATCATAAGGAGCCGTATAATCCTCCAGAATTTTTGAACCTGCCGTACATTTGACTCCATCAACCAAAATATTATCTTTTATGGCGCAGGGAATACCGGCCAGAATGGAAATTTCTTCGCCCCGGGAAATCAAATCGTCGATTTTCTTCGCCTGTAAAATTGCCGAATCTTCATTAACGGTCAGAAAGGCGAAAATTTCCTTGTTTTTTTCTTTTATTTTTTCCAAATAAAGCTTGCAAAGTTCGAGCGCTGAAAATTCCTTCTTCTTCAATCCCCCATGGACCTCTTTTATTGTAAGCAGGGTTAAATCCATGTCTAAAATATCGACTTCACCTTTAAATATTCTTCTTTGGTTTCCGGAGCCAAATCCAGTATTTTTTTTCTTATTTTAGGATCCGCAACCCTCGCCTCGTCGATTCTCATTACATTTTCAATTCTCAAAGAATGGCTGGTGGGTTTGACTTCCGAAATATCGACTTCTTTCAATTTCTCAACGTAATTCAAAATTAAAGAAAGATCCTTCTGGAATTTCTCCACTTCTTTCTCGGTCAATCCGAGTCTGGCAAGCTTAGCAATATGTTGTACCTCCTGTTTTGTAATCACGAATGTTTAGAAATTAGAAATTTTTAATGTGGCGGTTCCAAATATTCCGTTTCCACCAAAACTTCTTCCAATTGATCGAGATTTTCCATAACCTGGCCCGCTCCCCTGACAACGGCCGTCATCGGGTCTTCAATAATTTTGGTGGGAATTTTTGTTTCTCTCTGGATCAGAATGCTCAACCCCCTCAAAAGAGAACCTCCTCCCGCCATCTGGATCCCCGAAGTCATAATGTCCGCCAATAATTCCGGAGGAGTCTCTTCTATGACGGTTTTCACTTCAGTGACGATTTGTTTTATGGATTTTTCCATGGCTCTCCTTATATCTTCGTCAGAAACCAAAATTTCTTCCGGAAGACCCGTCACCAGATTCCTTCCGCGCATGGGCATCTGTTTTTTTTCTTTCAGCGGGTGAGCCGAACCTATTCCGATTTTAATTATTTCGGCGGTCCTTTCCCCGATCAACAATTTATATTCCTCCTGGGCAAATTGGATTATGTCTTCATTAAGCTTGTCCCCGGCCACTTTCAGGGTTTTGGATATCACTATTCCTCCCAAAGAAATCACGGCGACATCCGTTGTTCCGCCGCCGATGTCGACGATAAAATTTCCCCCCGCCTCCTGGACGGCGAGACGGGCGCCCAGGGCCGCCGCCATTGGCTCTTCTACCAAAAAGACTTTTCTTGCTCCGGCATTCTTTGCCGCATCGCAAACCGCCTTTTTTTCAACTTCCGTGACGCCGCAAGGGATGCCGATAATCACCCGGGGCCTGGGATTCAAAAGAAATCTTTTCCTGTTGGCTTTTTCGATAAAGTATCTGAGCATCTGTTCCGTCACTTCGAAATCGGAAACCACGCCCGAAACCAGGGGCCTCGTTGCGACAATGTAGCCCGGGGTTCTCCCGACCATTTTCTTGGCTTCCTCGCCTATCGCCAAAATCTGGCCGGTTTTTTTATTCACGGCGACAACCGAAGGTTCCGTAATTATTATTCCGTGGCCGCGGACATAAACGCGGGAATTGGCCGTTCCCAAATCAATGGCGATGTCTTCGGAAATGAAAGAAAGTAATTTATTTAACATTTTCAACATAATTTTTAACTTGTCCCAATTTTATCAGTTTTATCCTGTTTTCGCTTCTTTGTTTTAATTCTACGGAATTTTCCTTTAAGGTTCTTTCGCTTATCACTAATCTTTGGGGTATTCCGATCAAGTCCGCTTCGGCGAATTTTTCTCCCGTGGATTTGTCTCTGTCGTCGTACAAAACCTCAATATCCGCCTCCGTCAATTCTTTATACAATTTTCCCGCCGTTTTTTTAACCTGTGGGCTGTTTTCCAATGAGATTAAATGAACGCTGAAGGGCGCTATCTCTTTGGGCCAGATAATCCCTTTTTCATCGTGATTATTTTCTACCACGGTGCCCATAAGACGTCCTAAACCAATACCGTAACTTCCCAAATGGATCGGCTGCTTATTCCCTTTTTCGTCTCTGAAATACATATTCATTGATTTTGCATATTTATCGTAAAATCTAAAAAAGTTTCCTATTTCTACGCTTTTTGAAATTATGATTTTGCCTCCGCACTTGGGGCATTTTGTTTTTCCTGTTTTATTATAGATTTCAATATTCTGGGCGAAATCGCATTTCTCGCAATGAGCTATTTTATCTTCGCCTGCTTCACAAATTGCCTGAAACTCGTGGGAAAAATGTTTGGTAAAACTCCCTCCGGAGGCCTCCACCATTAAAGAATTACATTCTGCCCTCGAGAATATTTTTTTGTAAGCTTTAGCTGCTTCTTCAAAATAATACCTATCAAGCTCTTCCGCGGTTTTGTGGAATGAATAAAGATCTTTCATTATAAATTCTCTTGTTCTAATTATTCCTGATTTTGCTCTTTTTTCCTGCCTGAATTTATTTTGGAATTGGTAGAAATAAACAGGTAAATCTTTATAGGAATTTATAAATTTTTTGGCGATATCAACTGCCACTTCTTCATGAGTACTCCCGAATCCAACATCCCTGCCCGTCTTATCTTTTAATTCATACATTACTTCCCGCATTCTTCCCCATCCTTCTTTATTTTCCGGCCCTATGTCTGTTTGGGTATAAAGCTCTTTGGGCTGTAAAGACGGCATCAATAACTCTTCTCCCCCAATATTATTTATTTCTTCACGAATAATATTTTCAATTTTTTTCATAACCCGCCAACCCAAAGGCAAAAAAGTATACACGCCAGCCATCAATTTATCAATAAATCCGGCCCGAATTAAAAATCGGGCATTAATGCTTATTTCATCTTTCGGAGCTTCTTTTTTTGTTTTGCAAAAAAGTTGCGACTGTCTCATAATCGTTAAAACAATCTTCCTATATCTTTTATTGTGACCCAAACCATCAAGATGATTAATGAAAAGAAAAAGAAAGCTGTGACCCCTTCTTCAACCTTTCTGTTGATGGGGCTTCCTTTGATTTTTTCAATTCCAAGAAATAATAATTTTCCGCCGTCTAAAGCCGGAATGGGCAATACGTTAAAAATGGCGAGATAAACTGCTATCATCGCGATGAATTGCAGAAAATAATTTATCCCGACCTGGGCGGCCTGGGTGATCAGGGAGCCGATTCCTATCGGCCCCATAAACTGAACTCCCTTGGGAAGTCCCGCCCCTTTGACCAAGTTTGTCAAAACATTTCCCCATCCCAAAATCACGGCATAAGTCAAAACGCCCGTAGCTTCCACTCCTTTGACTATCGCCTGAAAACCGGAATATGACTTCTCCGCGGTTCTCGACAAAGCTATCCCCATCGCTCCTTCTCCTTCTGGCGGCGAAACTCTGGGCGTCAATGACGCTTCAAAAATTTCTTTTCCTCTTTGAATTGTCAAAGTAACGGTCTCGCCCCTATGCCTGTCGGTAAATTCCTGAACGTCTATAACTTTATTAACGTTTATTTTTTCATTTTGGACCTTCAGCTCCTTTATCGCATCGCCGGCTTTTATGCCGGCTTTTTCAACCGGCGAATCGGGAGCGACCGCCAAAATCTGGACTTTCGGATTCAAGAGAGGCCCCTCCTCGGTATCCGAGATTGCCTGAGGCGCTCCAACGCTGAAAACGATGCTTAACAAAACTACGGCGATTATCCAGAAGGAAACCACTCCGCCCAACAAAACCAAGGCCCTCTGCCAGGCCGGCTTTGTTATTTCCCTTCCTTCAACGTCGGGAATTTTTACAAAAGCTCCGAAGGGCAGAAGATTCAGAGAGTACAGGGTTTCGCCGTATTTTTTTCCGAATAACCTGGGCGGATAGCCCACTCCGAATTCTTCCACTTTCATTCCGATTCTTTTTGCAATGATAAAATGGCCGAACTCGTGGAGAGTCAGCAAGCCGACGACGCTGACGATGGCGATGACGATTGAAATAAACATGCTATTCTGCTATTTCTTTTTTCTTCTTTTCCCCTATTGATTCGATTTTCTCATTATATTCATCCACCAATTTCTGCAATTCATCCTTCGCGCGGAATTTGTCGTCTTCCCTGATTTCTCCTTCCCTTGTTCTTGATTGTATCTCGCTCCAGGCTTCCTCTCTCCAGTGCCGGATCACCTTTCTGGCTTCTTCTTGTTTTTCGGAAATAAGATGGATTAAATCATTTCTGTATTCTTCATTCAAAGGGGGCAAATTTATCCTTATCGCCTCTCTGTCCACTATGGGAGAGGCCCCGACTCCCGTACTTTCCAGTGCCCTGACTATCCCTTCAATGTAAGATTTGTCCCACGGCTGAATTAAAATCTGCTTGGGCTCGGGAACGGAAATTGCCGCCAGTTGTTTCAGAGGGAATTTTTGATTGAAACAGTCGACAACGACGTCTTCGACCAGGGAAGGATTGGCCCGCCCCGTCCGAATTTTCGACACCTCCTTCTCCAAAAAAATTGCGACTTTATCCAGTTCCGGTTTAATTTTCCGTATGATTTCTTCGTATTCCATAAATAAAAATTAAAGTTCCAGCATCAATATTTCCAAGGCCAATCTGGCATTGATATTGGTGGTTAAAATTAAAGATTTGGTGGTTTGAATGAGTTTAAGAATGTTTTTTAATTTATCCAAAGAATATTTTTTATTGCCTTTCTCCGGTTGCCGATTGCCGACCATCGAAAATAAAATCGTTCTGAAATGGCTCAGCCAGATGTCCAAAACCTCTTTCATGGTTTCAAGATTCTGCGATAAATTTTTGGCGTATTGAAAACGAACGGCCACGTCGGAATCGGAAACCGAATCCAATTCTTTTATTTTTTCCCGGAAAAGATTTACTTTCTGGGGATTGGAAACAAAATCTACCGCCACTCCGGGCCGCCCCTGGGAAAGCTTGCAAATTTCCTCTGAATCTTTTTCCAAGATGCCCTGTTTTTTCAGGTAATTTTTGATCTCTTCTTTTTTGACCGGATAGAATTTGATGTTTTCGACTCTGGATCTGATGGTCGGAAACAGGCTCTCGGGCATCTCGGTGATTAAAATTAAAAAAGTTTTGCCTTTGGGCTCCTCCAGGGTTTTTAAAAGCGAGGTTTGGGCGTCCTGATTCATCAAATGAGCCTGGTCTATAATCACCGCTTTATAAGGAGCCGAATAGGGTTTCAGGGATAACTTCCAAATAAGTTCCCTTATCTGGCTGATTCTGATTTCTTTTTTGCCCGTTGGTTTTTCCTTGGAGTCTTTAACCGAGGGGGGGTCCGTGGGTTCCAGAAAAATCAGATCGGGATGACCCTTCAAAGTCAAAGAGGATAAATCCTCTTTAAAAAGCCAAGAAACCCATTCCAAAGCTATCGTTTTTTTCCCCAATTTTTCCTGGCCGCAAAACAAATAAGCATGGGATATCCTGTCTGATTCCGCTGACTTTTTCAGAAATTCCCGCTGTTTTTTATGGCCGATGATTTCCATAGTGGTATCACCTAATCAGGTCGCGGCACGTCCCGATTCTCGAATCGAGACTAACGCCGCTCTTTAAAAACCCTCGGTTTTTAATATTTTCCTATTCGGGAGAACCGAATGGTTCTCCCGACCCCTCTCCGATGAGGGGTGTTATCGTTTACTCATAATGCTCTTTTTATAAATATCCAGATTTTCCAGCACTATTCCCGTTCCTTTCGCCACGCAAAGCAAAGGTTCTTCCGCCAAGAAACAAGGAACGCCGGTTTCCTGGGAAATCCTTTCCGCAATATTCCTTAAAAGAGCTCCTCCACCGGAAAGTATCATCCCCTTGTCGATTATATCGGCGGAAAGTTCGGGCGGAGTGTCTCTCAGCACCGATTTTATCACCTGGATGATCTCAGACAATATTTCATAAATCGCTTCGCAAACTTCATTTGAAGAGATTTTAATGGTCCGGGGCAATCCTAAAATCAGATCCCGGCCCCTGATTTCCATATTTTTTGCCTGTGTTTCTCCCGTTTTTTTGTTTTTTGCCGAAGCGTCGGGAACCGAAACTGCGTTGCTGTTTTTTTCGGGGAGAGCGGTTCCGATTTTTATTTTTATTTCTTCCGCCGTCTGCTCTCCGATGGCTAAATTATATTTTTTCTTGATGTAGTCCGAAATGGCCAAATCCATTTTGTCTCCGCCTATCCTGAGCGAACGGCAAGTTACTATTCCCCCCAAAGAGATTACCGCCATCTCGGAGGTTCCGCCGCCGATATCAACAATCATGTTTCCCGAACAGGAATTAATCGGAATGCCGGCGCCAATCGCAGCTAAAATCGGCTCTTTCGCCAGATACGTCTGCTTTGCTCCCGCATTCGCTGCGGCTTCGATAACCGCCCTTCTTTCCGTGGAAGTAATACCGGCAGGAACTCCAATCATCAATTCCGGTTTAAAAAAACGCCAAAACCCGGACACTTTATCGATAAAATATTTGAGCATCGCCTGAGTCACCCTGAAATCGGCAATTACTCCGTCCCTAAGGGGCCTGTAGATTCTTATCGTATCCGGAGTCCTGCCCGTCATTTCTTTTGCCGTTTCACCCACGGCCAAAATCTTGTTCTCCTGCAGAGAAACCGCCACTACCGATGGCTCCTGTAAAACAACCCCCTTGCCGGGGATAAAAACTACGGAATTGCAAGTTCCTAAATCAATGCCTATTTTCATATACCGAGCCCCGCCCTACGGGGCGAAGGTTAAGAAGAGAATTTATTCTCTTCGCCTATACTAATCTTTTATTTATTATTAACAATATCTTACCTTAAAATTCAGGTTTTAGCAAATTTTTTGCCGAAAATGCCGGAAAGAAAAAGGGAAATTCCGCCGAAAATAAACAATAACGGGTATCCTAAAAGCGAGATGAGAAAACCTCCGGTTACCGCCCCCAAGGCCGTGGCCAAAGGAGAAAAAACCGTATCAACGGCCGCCGATTCTTCGGGATAATTTTTAAGTTTTTGCGACAAAAGCCCCGACCGGCCGGAATCCGCTATCAATCCTCCGATGGAGTTCCCAAGCATAATAATAAAAACGGAGTAAAAATTTAAAATACTATATAGCCCTCCTAATAAAATTGAAAAGATACCGGCGATTTTGCTGCCCCAAGAAATATTGATTTCGCTCTTAAACCTAGCCACTTGTTTTACCACCCAAAAAGAAATTGGCAGAAATATTAACGAAAGCAAGGAATTAAATATTAAAATCTGATTCAGCGACCAACCGAGATTTTTCAAAAACAAAACAAAAAAAGTGTTGTTAAAACCGGCTAAAATCAAAACTAAAAAGGAAATTGAAACGGGAATTAAAGTATCTTTAGTTTTAAGGTTTTTCAAAACCGCAAGATAATTCCGTCCTGACTCTTTGATTTTAACGCTGTCCGGCAAATGGCCGGTCTGTTTCCTGAATCGGATATAGCAAAAAACGGCGTTGAAGAATTGGAGAATAAAACTCAAGATAAAAACGCCCTGGAAGCCGAATTTCCAGATGAAAAGGGCTCCTACCGCCGGAGATACGGCCGCGGCATAAGAATTGGCGGAATAAAACCAGGCGAAAGCCCTGTCATAATTTTCCAGATTAGAACCCATCAGAATCGCCCGGGAGCTCACGAAGAACAAAGCCGCCGATATCCCCAGGATTATTTGGAATAAATAAAAAGTGGCGAGATTCGGGAATAAAATCATTCCCAAAGAATGAATTCCGTATCCCAATATTCCGAGGGCCGAAAGAATCGCCGGATTCACTTTATGATTCAAAAATCCGGAAATCGGAGCAAAGATGGCGATGGGCAGATAAATCAGAAAATTGGTATAGCCTATCTCGACCAGGGAAAAGTTTTTTGCCACTAGAAACAAAGGGAAATACAGGGAATAAAGTTTGTAGCCGAACATCAAAAAGAAATGAGTGATTGTCGCATCACGGGTAATTCTTTCAATTTTAGGGAAAGCAAACATATTTAAATATTTTAGCAGTTTTAAAGAAAAATATGAACAAAAGAAATGGGGACAAGAACGCCCTTTTCGCTTCGGGCGAAAGAGGAAGCTTGGCCCGAGGCTTCGCCCAATTACTTTACCCGAGCGATAGCGAAGGGTAAAGATGATGAGATCTCTACTCATCGCCATTTTATTTTCACTGATTTCGGAGTACAATGAATCAATCATGACCAAAAAAACACGGACAATTTTATTTTTGGTTTTTTTGTTTATATTCCTTTCGGCCGCTCCCGCGGTTGTTCTATATTCTCAGGGCTATCGGATTGATTTTGACAATAAAAAAATCAGCCGGACCGGAGGCTTGTTCCTGAAAATCGAACCTAAACAGGTTGAAATTTATCTTGACGGAAAGTTGACTGAAAAAACCGATTTTTTCTTCGGTTCCGTTTTAATCGAAAATCTTCTGCCTAAAAAATATGAAATTGAAATAAAAAAACCTGAGTTCGCCACTTGGGAAAAAACATTGGAAATAAGAGAAAAGGAAGTCACCGAAGTCAAGAATATCGTTCTATTCCCCGAAAAACCGGATTTCAGCATTCTGGCGGAAGAAATAAAACAATTCTGGACGTCTCCCGATCAGAGTAAAATAATTTTGAAGGAAGAAAACAAACTGACCCATAATTGGGCCCTAAAACTTTACGATCTGAATAAAAACGTCAAGAGCCAGTTGATAAACGAAGAAGACGCTTCGCCCAAAGGAGCCGACCTGCTGAATTTGAGTTTTTCCGAAGATTCGAAAGAAGCGTTATTGGAAACGGGAATCGGCGAGAAAATAAAATATTTCACTTTAAATCTCAATAAATTACCTCCTGCATTAGTTGAAGAGGAGCCCCCCGCGACCACAACCGAGGACGTCATCGCTTCCCGGAAGATCAACAACGATGTTTATTATCTGGATAAATCCGGCTATCTTTTTAAGAACGCAGAAAAACTGAACGATACCCCCTTCCCCGTGGAACAGGAGACGGAATATGCGTTAGAAATTTTTCAAAACTTTATATTTTTGAGGGAAGATAAGACCCTATATCAATTTAGTTCCGATTTGAAATCTTTTGAAAAATTCTTTGATGGCGTGAGCATTTTGGAGAATTCTCCCGATCTTAAAAAATTAGTTTACGCTTCTGATTACGAAATTTGGGTTTTGTTTTTAAAAGATACCTTAGAACAGCCGCAAAGAAAGGCGGGAGAAAAATTGTTCATTGCCCGACTTTCCGAAAAAATCGGAAATTGCTACTGGCTGAATAATAATTACCTGGTATTCAACAACGGCAATAAAATTAAAATCAGCGAAACGGACGACAGAAACAAAACAAACGTCGCGGATATTGCAGAATTAAAAAATCCAGAAATATTCTGGAATAAAATTGAGAAAAGATTGTATGTCTTAAGCGAAGGTAATTTATTCCGTTCGGAGGGTTTGCTCCCCTGATGCTTCGGTTTAACTCAGCATCAGCCCCGAATTTATTGAGGGACCGATTCGATTCTCTTTTTAAAATCCTCCCAGTGAATTTCTCCTTTGTTTATCATGCCGCAGATCTCGCTGAATTGGCAGTACCTACATTGCCAATTGTCCGGGTAATCTGACAATCTGTCGGGAATGACGTTTGATTCTATTTTTTTCTTTATCTCGCCCAGCGTCTCAAGAATATGTGAGGCGCGATTTTTATCGTAATTTATTACAAATTCCTTCAATTGCTGGTTGTCCTTATTAACGTAGAGAAGAATCCCTTTGGGAATTTTAAAATAGTGCAAATAAAGCTGGATTTGATCCACGTTTTCCTCCTTCGGCTCATCAAGATTCTTGAAAATCATGCTGTTCATGCTTTTGATATCAACCACATATAAATCTTTCCCGTCGCTTATGATTGCGTCGGATCTGCCCGAAATCAATTCCTGGGGAGGGATATTCACTTCAGAGGCCACAACGTGAATTTCCCTTGTACTCAACAAGGGTTTCATTATGAGCTGATGAATATGGTCGCCGTGGTCGAATAGCCTTAAGATATTTGCCTCTATTTCTTTTCTGGGAACATTTTTAAATTTAAAAAACAATGCTCGTCCGCATTTGCCGGCATCCGTAATGTAAAAATGATGCTGTTCTTTGTCTTTTTGCCTGCTTAGGTAAAATTTGTCAATGAGTTCCTTTAACATCAAGATAAATTTTTTAATTAATTAAAAAATTTGTCGCAGATCGAAAAGAAGCGAAGCTTCTTTGAGTACTACCGTTTCTGCCGCTCAAAGAGCTAAAGCTCTTTTCGGCAAAAAAGATTGTTATCTCTTTTGCCACTGAGGCGCTCTTCTTGCCCGCTTCAATCCGAATTTCTTTCTTTCCCGCATTCTTGAATCTCTGGTTAAGTATCCTGCTTTTTTTAACCTTTTTCTGAATTCCGGATTAAAAAGAACCAGGGCTTTTGCTATGCCGTTTCTTATCGCTTCCGCCTGGGAATTCAAACCGCCCCCGTTCACCAAAACTTTAACGTTAAACTGGCCGAGACAACTCATTTTTTCAAACGGAGAAAGCACCGTTTTTTGCAGCTCCATCGTGGGAAAATATTTCTCCAAAGGTTTTCCGTTAACCGAAAAATCCCTCCCCCCTTCGTTGAATAATCTGATCCTGGCCGTCGAGGTTTTTCTTCTGCCCAGTCCTTTCAGATACTTCGTTTGTTTTTCCGTTTCTTTTTCTTCCTTGACCTTCTTTTCCGTAGGGATTTTGGTAGGCGAAGAGGGCTCCACCCTCTTCTTCACCTTCGTCCCGCCGTTGCGGGACTCGGTAGGCGAAGAGGGCTCCACCCTCTTCTTCACCTTCGTCCCGCCGTTGCGGGACTCGGTAGGCGAAGAGAATAACTTCTCTTCTTCACCTCGCTTCTGCGGAAGCTCGATCTTTGATTTTTTGGTAGGCGAAGAGGGCTCCACCCTCTTCTTCACCTTCGTCCCGCCGTTGCGGGACTCGGTTTTTGATGTTTTTGTTTTCGGCATTGTAATAATACTATTTCTCTATTTTTAATTTCCTCATCATTTTCGCCCGTAATTTATTCCGCGGAAGCATTCCGTAAACCGCTTTCCTCAATACTTCTGCCGGGTTTTCGGAAAAAAGTTTTTTTAGCGGAATTTCTTTCACTCCTCCCAGATATTTCGAATGGCGAAAATATTTTTTTTGTTCGAGTTTTTTGCCGGTGAATTTCATTTTACCGGCATTTTTAACCGTTACAAAATCACCTACGTCTTTGTAGGGTACGAATTCGGGCTTATTTTTGCCCCGCAAAAGTATCGTAATTTCTGCGGCTAATCTGCCAAGGATTCTGCCCGTAGCATCGATGGTGTGGGTTTTAGGTTCCATTTTATTTAACCAATTCGATTATGGCCATCTTCGCCCCGTCCGGCTTTCTTGGCCCCAATTTGATTATTCTTGTATAGCCCCCTTTTCTTTCTTTATATCTCGGACCGATTTCTCCAATTAATTTTTTTACCGTTTCTTCCGGGAAAAATCTCATTAAAAAACGCCTGGAGGAAAGATTGCCGATTCTCGCTTTGCTGATTTTTTTCTCAACAAAAGGCGCCAATTCTTTTGCCTTGGCTTCGGTAGTCCTGATTTTCTCTTTTGAGATTAAAGAAACGGCCAATGTCTTTAAAAGGGCTTTTCTTTGGTCTCTTTTCCTGCTAAGTTTTCTTCCTCTTTGTCTTTTTCGCATGTTTTTTCTGCTTTTGAACGGCGGGCTTTTTTGCCCGTGTGCGTACGGCTGGCTTTTCTTCTTCAATTATAACCTTTGAAACTTTCGGCTGGAAAGCATCCTTTAATAACGAAAAATGATTTATCAGAATATCGGAAGCTTGTAAAACCGCTTCTTCGGGAGAGATAATTCCGTCTGTCTCAATCTCCAGGAATAATCTGTCGTAGTCGGTTCTCTCGCCCACTCTCATGTTCTCAATTTTAAAACTCACTCTTTTTACCGGCGTAAAGATGGCATCCAGAGGAATCACTCCTATTTCTAATTTCTCCTGCTGCATGGGAACGGCGGGCTTTTTTCTCGATTCTCTCGAGGAATAACCCACTCCTTTTTCAATCTGAATCTCCATTTCCAATTCTGCGGATTTCGAGGTTAGGGTGGCGATATGACAATTTTTGTTTACTAATTCCGCCTGGCTGGAAAGATTAAAATCGGAACCTTTTACTTCTTTTTCCCCTTTTACTTTTAGAATCGCCTTTTGGGGTTCTTGGGTAAAAAGCTTGAATCGCAACTGCTTGAGATTCAGCATGATTAAAACCACGTCCTCCAAAACGCCGGGGATTGTCGAAAATTCGTGAGAAACTCCTTTAATTTTTACCTGAGTGACTGCCGCTCCCGGTAAAGAAGAAAGTAAAACTCTTCTCAGGGAATTCCCGACGGTTACTCCGTAGCCGGGATATAAAGGTTCTATTTCAAAAATAGCTTTGTTCCCTTCTTTTTTTACGATTTTTGGCTGATTGGGCAGATTGAACATAATATAATTTAATATATTTACCTTGAATAGAACTCGAAAATTGATGTAATTTCTGCTGGCGGAGCAGCTTCTTCCAAGGTTGGAACGCCCTTGACCTTTCCCTCCAGAGTCTCAGCATTTAATTCAAGCCAAGTCGGAGGCTTATATTTTTTTAAAACCGGAGCAAGATTCTGAAAAATCTTTTTTTTGGCCGAAATCGGCCTGACGCCGATCTTATCTCCTTTTTTGACCGAGAAACTCGGAATATTAATGTGTTTTCCATTTACCAAAACGTGGCCATGTGAAATTATCTGGCGAGCCGCGGCTCTCGATGGCGCGAAACCAAGCCTGAATATCACGTTATCCAAGCGATTCTCCAAAATTTGAACCAAGGCGGCTGCGGCATCCGGCACTTTTCCCCTCGCATCCAAAACCCTTTTGACGTATATCTTAAACTGTCTTTCTTTCAAATTATACCAATTTTTTAATCTCTGTTTTTCTTTTAATTCCTTACCGTATTCAGAAAGAGATTTTATTCTTCTTTTTCCTTTCGGACCCGGCGGATAAGGCTTTCTGATTATCGGACATTTTTGCGAAAGACATTTTTCGCCTCTTAAAAAAAGCTTCACGCCTTCTCTCCTGCAAATTTTACATTTAGAATTTTGCATATCAAGTTTTTATTCTTTGATTTATAATTTATATATAAAAACGAAGATGAAGAAGAGGATAAAATCCTCTTCGCCTTTTAAACTCTTCTAACTTTCGGCGCCCTGCATCCGTTGTGGGGAACAGGAGTCGCATCTATGATTGAAACAACTTCCAATCCTCTGGCAATCAAAGATCTGATTGCGGATTCTCTGCCGGATCCGATCCCCTTTACGGAAACCTGCACCTTTTCAATCCCAAATTTTTTAGCGACAAGAACTATGGCTTCGGCAACTTTGGAAGCGGCAAAAGGAGTGGCTTTTTTTGTCCCCTTAAAACCGATGCTGCCCGAACTTACCCATCCTAAAATATTCCCCTGGAGGTCGGATAAAGAGATAATGGTGTTGTTATAGGTGGAAGAAACGTAAATTCTCCCCTCTCGAAATCTTTGAGGAGAAGCCTGAACTTCTTTTGTCACCTTTGCTTCTACTTTTTCTCTTTCTTTAAGAAGCTCCGATTCAGTTGGTTGGATAATTCTTTTTTTTCCCATAGCATTATTATGTCGCTTCCGCCGCCGGTTTTCTGCCCGAACCCACCGTCTTTCTTACGTTTCCTCTTATGGTTCTCGTATTGGTTCTGGTCCTTTGTCCTCTCACGGGCAATCCTTTCATATGGCGCATTCCCCTCCAGGAACCCGTGTCTTTCAACCTTTTGATGTTCATCATTATAATACGCTTCAATTCTCCCTCTATCTTATAACTTTTCTCAATGAGTTCCTTAAGTTTGGCAATTTCCTGAGCGCTTAATTCCGAGGATTTTTTCGTCGGGGTTATCCCCGTTTCAATCAAAATTTTCCTGCTCAAAGGCCGGCCTATCCCGTAAATATAAGTCAAAGCTATTTCTATTTGTTTGTTTTCGGGGATACTAACCCCTGCTATACGTGGCATAGTGGTAATACTTAATTTAGTCGCTCTCCCTTTTCCCCGCCTCGGGCGGGGCGTCCCGCTTTCAGCGGGGCTTCCGGGCTCGCTCTTTAAAAACCCTTGGTTTTTAATCTTTTCCTACACGGAAGAACCGGAGGGTTCTCCCGACCCCTCTCCGATTTGGGACGTTGTAATTATAATACTAACCTTGTCTTTGTTTATGTTTGGGATTTTTTTTGCAAATAACATAAATTCGCCCTTCTCTTCGGACGATTTTGCAATCTTTACAAATTTTTTTAACCGATGGTCTTACCTTCACCCCGATAGAAGAATTTCGAAATAATTTATCTGCCCGAGGGCTTAATTCCAAAATCCTGATTAAGGTTTATTATTGTTTTATATCTTAATTCCTTTTCCCCGTAAATTATCTATTGCCCCGAGGGCGTTCGAAATTTCTCTACGGGGTTCATTTTCCTCTGTAAACTATTCTTCCTCTTTTCGGATCATAAGGGCTGGTTTCTACGGTAACCCGGTCGCCGATTAAAATTTTAATGCGGTAAATTCTTAATTTACCGGCCAAATGGCAAAGAACTTCTTCGCCATCGTCCAGTTTCACACGAAAATTAGTGCTCGGCAAAGCTTCTAAAACAGTCCCAGTTTTTCTTAAACCTTTTTTATCCATCCCCAGTATATCAACCCCGTATAGCTCCTAAAGGATTATACGGGGCTACGCCCAGTATAGCTCTTTTGAGATTATACGGGGCTACGCCCAGTATAGCTCTTTTGAGATTATACTGGGCTGTGCTTCCAGATTAATCATTATTTTATTATGCCCAGCAATAGGAAGCGGAGTCCCGAAAGGACGGAGCCCCGATGCAGTTGCCGAAGGCAACTTGTACGGGGTTGTATTACTGGGCATTAAAGAGGCAATTAGTTAATATAGCAAAATTAGTTAATTCAGTCAATATTCAAATTAAATTTGATTTTATCCGGGTTTTCCGGTACCGATTTCACCCAAAACGGCCAAAATTCTACGATCGTTTTTGCGATTTCCGGCTGGTTTTCCAAAAACACTTTCGTTTCCAGCAGTGATTTTTTCTTAAGGTTGTTTTTCAGACCAGAAATGTCTATATCCGAATAAAGGGTAGCCGATGTATCCAAAGAAAGGATAATTTTATCGGCGTTCAGATTGATGGTTTCCGGTGAAAAATCTATTTTCAGGCTTTTTTCGTAAACTTTCGGGGTGCCGGGCAATTCTTGATCTTCAGAAATTTGGGAAAGCAAAAATTCTTCAGCAAAATTTTTAAGGTCTTCTTTTTTAAAGATGAGAGTTTTTGATCTTGCTTTCACCTGAAAATCAAAATTTTCGGCTTCGTCCCCCGCTTTGCTTAAAGAAAATTTTTCGACGATTTCGGTCTGAATGGCTTTCTCCAGATAATCAAATTCAGATGAAATTTTTTCCGCGCTCAATTCGGTTTTAAGAAAAGCCTCGCATTCTTCCTTCACTTTTTTGGTCAGAGAATTTTCGGCACTTTCCAAATCTTCCTTGGTTACTTTGGAAACTTCTTCGGAAAAACCTCCGGCCATCGCCTGAAAAGATTTGGCATAGAATTTAGTATATTTTTCGGTTCCGGCCAAGCCGGGAATGGAAAAAGTAGACGGGCCGATATTATATTCCGGGCCGGCTTCGTCCGCTATCACCTTGATATCAGTTTCGCCGGGAATAAACTTTCCTTTCTCATAATGACCGCCGGCAATGGTTACCTTAACCGGAGTGCGGAACGTTTTTCCGTCGGTTGAGATAAAACGAGTGTTAACGACGAATATCTGGGGAGACGTCGAATAAGCATTGTAAATCCTGATATCCCCTTCTGCCTTTGTTTCTTTTAACGTCTTGCCGGAAGAAGGGAAAGTTTCTTTTATGGTTTTTTCTTTCTCAAAAATTTCTCCGGGGATGACTTTTCTCGTTAAATCGGCCGTTTGGGCGGTTTTATCAATCGTTAATTTTGTTTTTACGGTTAAACTCTCGGTTTTCGGCCAAACATCGATATTGGCTTTAGATAGAGTAAAAAAACAAAAACCTCCGACTAAAATCAAAACGGCAAGAGTCAAAATCAGGCCGAATTTGGAAGTTGGGCCCGAAATTCTTATCTTGGTAATTTTGGGCGGAGCAGCCCCTGCTCTTTCTTTTTTTTTCGGAATTTCCTCAACCTCTTCCCGTTCGGGAATAATAGGTTCTGAGGAACGAGGAGGCAAAATATCCGTTACTCTTTTATTCACCATATATATAATTTTACCAAATAAATGCTTACTGTAAAACCCCGTATATCATCTTCGGCTGGTTTCACTTCGGTGAAACCATAGAACCGCAGGTTGCCGAAGTTGTATTACGGGGTAAAACCCCGTATATCATCTTCGGCTGGTTTCACTTCGGTGAAACCATAGAACCGCAGGTTGCCGAAGTTGTATTACGGGGTAAAACCCCGTATATCATCTTCGGCTGGTTTCACTTCGGTGAAACCATAGAACCGCAGGTTGCCGAAGTTGTATTACGGGGTAAAACCCCGTATATCATCTTCGGCTGGTTTCACTTCGGTGAAACCATAGAACCGCAGGTTGCCGAAGTTGTATTACGGGGTAAAACCCCGTATATCATCTTCGGCTGGTTTCACTTCGGTGAAACCATAGAACCGCAGGTTGCCGAAGTTGTATTACGGGGTAAAACTGCCCGGATTCTCCTCACTCCCGAGCCGCAGCGAAGGGGTAAGAAGAAGTCGGGTTTATTCCAAAATAGCCCGAATTCTTCGCACTCCGGCGGCGGATGATTCTTCTTTTATAATTTTGAATTTTCCCAGTTCCGAAGTTTTTTTAACATGAGGACCGCCGCAAATCTCCCGACTGAAAGAAGGTTCTGAGCTTGTCGAAGAATTTCCTATCGTGTAAACTTTCACCCTTTCTCCGTATTTATTCTCAAAAACTCCCATCACCCCCTTTCCTTTCGCTTCCTCCAAAGACATTTCTTTACATATAACTTCCAAATCCTCCTTGATTTTTTGATTGACGATATCTTCAACTTCTTTAATTTCTTCCGCCGTCATTTTCTGGGGATGCGAAAAATCAAATCTCAGTCTTTCAGCGTTGATATTGCTGCCTCGCTGGTAGACGTGATCTCCCAAAACGCGCCTCAAGGCTGCAAGCAGTAAATGAGTAGCCGTATGATATTTTGTAGCCTGCATTCCCGCATCGGCCAGCCCTCCCTTGAACATTCCGGCAGAAGCAGTGCGGGAAAGTTCCTGATGCTCTTTAAACTTCTTGTTAAATTCTTCCACATCGATGGTCTTTCTTTTTTCTTTCGCCAATTCCATCGTCAGTTCCAGCGGAAACCCGTAAGTTGTATACAACTCAAAAGCATCTAAACCTTTTTCAAACTGCTTCAACCCCTCTTCCAGCGTTTTTTCGAACTTTTCTTCTTCTCTCTGAACAATTGTTATAATATCATTTTCTTTTCTTTTGATTTCAGGATACGCTTCTCCGTAAATTTCTATCACTTTTTTAATTAACGGGACCAAAAAATATTCCGGCAGATTTAAAATTTTACCGTAGCGGATCGCCCTTCTTATCAAGCGCCTCACCACATAGCCCTGACCCAAATTTGAAGGTTCCACTCCCCTTTTATCGCCGATAATAAACGCTGCAGCTTTGATGTGGTCGGCGATGATGCGAAATTCTTTTTTATTATCCTCGTATTTCTTGACCGATAATTTTTCGATTTCTTCTATAATAGGCAAAAATATGTCGGTTTTATAATCATCAGAAAAACCATTTATCGCAGAAAGCATTCTTTCCAACCCCATGCCCGTATCAACGTTTTTCTGAGAAAGGGGCTCGTAACGGCCATCCATATTTTTAAAATATTGCATAAAAACATCGTTCCAGATTTCAACCCATTTTTTATCTTTCGGATCAAATTCCGAGGGAACTGACTCTTTCCCCACCCAATAGAACATTTCCGTATCCGGACCGCAAGGACCGACTTTACCCGCAGGTCCCCACCAATTATCTTTTTTGGGCAAATAAGCCAATCTTTTTTCGGGAATCTTAAGATTTTTCCAAATTTTAACCGATTCGTCGTCTCGTTTTGCATCATCATCCCCCGTAAAAACGCTTATGGCTAATTTATCTCGTTCCAGTCCCAGCCATTTTTTATCGGTTAAAAACTCATACGACCATTCTATCGCTTCTTTTTTCCAATAATCTCCCAAAGACCAATTCCCCAGCATTTCAAAAAAAGTGTGATGGACTTCGTCGCCAACTTCGTCAATGTCGGCGGTGCGGATGCAGACCTGAACATTCGCCAATTTTGAACCTGCGGGATGCTTCTCCCCCAATAAAAAAGGCACCAAAGGGTGCATGCCGGCCGTGGTAAAAAGCACGGTCGGATCATTTTCCGGAATCAAAGACGCCGAAGGTATTATCGTGTGCCCTTTTCCCTTAAAGAAATCTAAAAACTTTTCTCTCAGCTCTTTACTATCCATAAGTTAATTCTAAACAAAAAATGGCTTTTTTTCAATCTATCTTAGTGCCCAAAAAATATTGTTCCAAAACTTCCCTGCGAAGTTTATATGTATTTCCGTGGCTTAATAGTCCCAAATACGAATTGAGCATTTCTGTTTCGGGAGCCGTCCGTATTTTTCTCATCATTCGTCTCTTTGTCGTAGCGCGAAACACCCTGTGGTTTAGAAAATGCACCCAGCCGAGAAAATCAACTCCAGAAGCAAGTGTTTTAATGGAGACCTTTTGGGGATTAAGAGTGAGTTTTAGATTTCTCCGAAGAAAATTATTAATGACCGGTAATTGCGCTTCCAGCCAATTTCTATTCCCGGAAAAAATAACGAAATCGTCTGCATAACGAACGTAATGTTTTACTCTCAGCCCGTGCTTTATAAACTGGTCAAACTCGTTCATATAAATATTAACAAAAAGTTGGGAAGTGAGATTACCGAGAGGCAATCCCACTCTGCTGAGAGCAGACTGAAAACTGCTTATCACTTCTTCCAAAATCCATAAAACATCCCCATCAGGTATATAATTGCGCAGAATATTTATCAAAATGCTATGATTAATACTGGCAAAAAACTTTTTGATGTCGCATTTCAATATCCAGCAAGTTTTGGTGTTATTTTTGCTGACTTTGAAAGCAACTGAACGAAACCTGTTTAACGCTTTGTGGGTTCCTTTGCCATTACGGCAGGAAAAGGAATCGGAGATGAATGTTTTATCGAAAAAAGGGTACAATATTCTATAAACTGCGTGATGCAGCAATCTGTCGCGAACGCTGGCTTTGTGGATGTTTCTTGGCTTGGGGTCGGAAATATTGAACGCTTGATAGCCACCGTGTTTATAGGTATGATGGACAAGGTCTTGGTGGAGAGATATTATATTGTCCATCAAGCGAAAGGAAAATCCCTGAATGTCTTTTTTCTTCTTTTTCCCTTTCAAAAACTCCTTCCAAGCCTCGAGTAAATTATCCAAGCTGACGATATCTTCAAAACTATGAGCCAATTGAATTTTCATAAAGATTTTTCACAAGTAAGCCCCCCCCCAGCCCTTTTAGCCTAAGCCTAATTCAAAAACTGGTTCAGGCTTACAAATTGTGGCATAGCTTTTTGGCTGTTTTCCCAAAAAGTTCGCGCTATACTCTGGGAATAAAAATTGATTCTTTATTCTTGGAAGTAATTGAACTGATAATAAAAGCAAGTTATTCGGATAAATTGGAAAAATTTATCTCTCTTAAGAACGCTTCCGTAAAATTAGATTTATTAAAATTCTTTTTGCAGATAACCTGGGAGATAAAATCATTGGACAATAAAAAATATATTTTAATTTCTGAAAAAATGAATGAAATCGGCAAAATGCTTGGGGGATGGATTAAGGCCCTAAAATAAACCCGTCTCTAATCAGACGGGTAAAAAATAAAGAGAGTTGCGGGAAAGACGGAAGACCCACTGAGAGCCAGGATTCCAGACGCTGCCAGGATGGCTCCAATCGCTGTTGAGCCAGAGCTCTGAATCATTGCGCTTCACATAGAACACATTCAGGTTGCCATCGGAATCAGTAATGTATAAAACATCTTCTAAGCCACTGCTCCTTGAATACTCTCGGAGCTGTATCTTATCCGGTATCTAAAATACCCTGACGCCTTATACCAAGTATCTTCATTTTTTGGAAATTATCGATGACCCTCTCGGAAGCCGTAGCCGTCGAGATTCTGCATGGCAATAATTCAGGAATTCGGCCGTCCCGACCTTGGTCGCGGACAGATTCGCCTACTATCCAATTTTAATTCTAACTCATTTTTGCTGAAATACAAAAGCCCTCAATCACATTGTGAAAGAGGGCTTTTCCGTCCAAGGGCCGAGGGACCAAGTTCCCAAACAGGAAACAAATTTCCAAGAGTCCAAGAACTTTTTTACTTGCGGGGAAGACGGAAGACCCACCGAGAGCCAGGATCCCAGACGCCGCCAGGATGGCTCCAACCGCTGCCGAGCCAGAGCTCTGAATCACCGCGCCTCACACAGAACACACCCAGGTCGCCATCGGAATCAGCAATCGGCTTCATTCCAATCAAGAGCCACTCATTGTTCGGCTGATCCTGATACTGCAAACGCAGTTGCGGGCCAACCTCTGACGGACAGAGCTCAAGTCCGAGTTCCTTGGCGCGCTCATATATCTGGTCGCGCCGTGCGCCTTCCTTGAAGCCGAGTTCGGCAACTGTGACTTTAACCAGGTCAATCTCTGTTGCCTCGGTAGCCGCTGTAAAAGCGGGTTTTCCAAGGATGTCGTCCGCCCAGTTGCCGATGTTGAATCCCCTGTCTTTTAGGACTTTGCGGAAGTCATCAGCGTTCTTTCCGGTGCCGAGATTGATGGTCTTCCAGACATTGAACTTCCGTTCAATCTCCTTAACCACCAACTCGCCCGAAAGAAACCGTTTCATCCCATCTTCGCCTCCCAGCTTATTGATAACCGCCTCCACTTGCCCCATGGTAACATTGCCGTACTTCATTGTCCTTTCTCCTTCTCGGCTGTTTGCCGAAATTATTTCCTCTTCCCGAGGTTGTGGGGCTACAACTTCAGTAGTCATAGCCAGCAGACACCGAAGAATCAGTGGCTTTTGGCTATGACTACTAATCGCAAGTAAATGTTAAAAAGAGCTTATTTTGTATCTTAAAGTATAGCACATGAATTAATTTCTGTCAATGTCGACATAAAAATACCGAAATCAATTTCGGCAATTCTAACAAATTATGATTTTAACCATTTATTAGCTATACCTGTCTGCTACGGTTGAAGCGACAAAAGATTCGGGTTTTATTTTCGGCTCAAAGCCGTTTCCCTTGATCAGGCCGATTACTTCTTTTATCATGTCTTTCGTCGCCCCGTTTTCGCCGACATCGGCATGAATATAGCGGAATTGCCAATTGAGGAAAGAAGGAATTTGATTCTTCAAATTATCCCTCAAATAAAGCGCGAATTCGCACGAGAGTAAAACCTCTTCTAAAATTCTCTGGTGCCAATTAAAGAATTTCCTATCGTGGAAATAATTGATTTTTTTAATAAAAAACCTTCCCCCCTCTCCCTGTCTCAAAACAACCAAAACCACCGGGAACTGGGGTTCTTCCTGGGAAGACGAATCGCAGCCGACGATAACATCGTAAAACTTCTCCTGTTTTTCCGACATATAACAAACCATCTCTTTTATCGCTTCTCCCAATGTCAAATTCCCTCGCGTCGGATTATAAAAATGGCCTTCTAAAAATCTTTCCATATACAATAGCTCAATTTATCAGGTTTTTGATATAAAATCAACCCCTTTTACTATTTCAATAAACTCTTTTGAAGCTAAAGAAGCGCCACCGATTAAAAGCCCCTCAAACCCGGCTTCTTTAATATAATTTCCGGCATTCTGAGAATTAACGCTGCCGCCGTACAAAACCCGCGGATAATCAATTTTATCTCTCATTTTTTTTGCCGTTTCCGGCGGGCAAGGTTTTCCCGTGCCGATCGCAAAAACCGGCTCATAAGCGACAATAATTTTTTCCGAAATACCTTTTGAGCTTTCTTCAAGCTGACTTAAATTTGCCACGCACAAAATCGGTTTTAGCCCGGCGCTTATCACGGCTTTCATTTTTTTATTTACCATTCCATCTGTTTCTTTTTGATATTTTCTTCTTTCTGAATGGCCCAAAATCACATATTCAGCTCCTAAATTTTTTAACATCGTTGGCGAAATTTCACCCGTAAAAGCGCCTCTGACTTCCCAGAAACAATCTTGCGCCCCTAATTTTATATTCGATGTTTTATATTCTATATTCCCTAAAAAAGTAAACGGCGGACAAATAATCACTTCCACGTTTTTAACATTTTTTATTCCTTTCTCTACCGAATTAAAAAGCTCTTTCGCTTCTTTTAAAGTAGACGGATTACACTTCCAATTAGCGACAATTAATATTTTTTTCATATTTTCGTTATGTTGAAGATAATCTTCAACAAGATAGCGAGGCAACAAGTTTTAAAGTAGCTCTCGGAAGTCTATTTGCATGGTTCGCCGAAAGCGAAAATAGACGAGAGCGCAGCTCCCAAAATCTCGCAGGGATTTTGAGGAGCGGTACTTTCAAAACTTAGTTGCCGAGCTTTCTTAAATATTCGGCGGCTTTTTCGGGCTCGATGGTGGAAATTTCCATTTGGGCGCCCATTTCAAACCCCGCCCAGGCTGCGGTTTTGGGCAGAATTGTCCAATGCCAATGGTAATAGGGATATTTCTTCCCGTCGCAAGGAGCGGTGTGCAAATAAAAATTGTATGAAGGATCTCCCAATCCCGTATAAAGCTTGTTTAAAGCCGCCCTAAAGGCTTCGGAAAGTCCCAATTTTTCTTTTTCCGTAATCTTCTCGAAATACGGAAGATGCGATTTGGGAGAAATAATAACCTCGAAAGCCGCTTTGGACGCAAAGGGACAAATCGCCAAAAAATCCTTATTTTCAAAAATAACTCTTTCTTTGGCTCTCTTTTCCCATTCATTCATCTGACAGTAAATACATTTTTTATCTTTTTTGTAATAATTTTCCGAGTTAAAAAGCGCCCTGTTCAAATCCACGTCAATCAAAGGAGTGGTAATAATTTGCGAATGAGGATGAGGCTGGGAGGCGCCGGCCCTCAACCCCTGATTGTGGAAAATTGCTATATAATTCACGAATTTTTTCTTCATCAAATCCAAATATCTTTCCTGATAAGTATCGATGACTTCTTTTATATCCTTTATTGACAAAAGAGCCAAAGATTTATCATGGTCCCTTGTAACCACCAATTCGCAAAACCCTACGGCGTTCATCGTTTGATATAAATTTCCTTCAATTTTCTTTTCAAATTTCGAATGAGGCAAAAAGGCGGGAAATTTATTGGGGATGTCAATTGTGGTCCAGTTTCCGGGGATTTTCCCTTTGTAAGATATTTTTTTACCGTGAGAAAAAATTAAGAGAGGCAACTCTTGAGTTTCAATGTTGCAAAAAGGACAAATTTTGGGAGAAATTTTTACCTCCTCTTTCTTCTCTTTTTTGAACACTTCCGGCTTTTTCCCGCGGCCGGTAGCAATCACCACCCAATCTTTTGAAATTAGATCTAAACGAAGTTCGGATGGAAATTTAAGATTTGATTTTTTAGACTGTTTTTCCATACTTTTTAGTAATCAAATTCCAACGTATTTTTAACAAATCCAGGGCCATCAAAAATATGCCTTTAAACTTGACCTTGCTTTCCAAATCGTTCTTCCAATAAACCGGTATTTCTTTGATTTTTCCCCCCGATGATTTTCCGATAATGAGAATTTCGGGATCAAAAGCGAAGCGGTCGATTTTGCATTTGGGAAAAATGTTTTCCGCCGCCGATTTCTTAAAACATTTGAATCCGCACTGGGTATCTTCGATCCCCCAAAGATCAACAATTATTTTTCTATACAATTTGAAGCCTTCCCCCAAAATTATTTGTCTTATCCAGGGCTGAGGAGGATTTAAAACTGCGCCCTTTACGTCTCTGGAACCGATGACGATATCGGAACCCTTTTCAAATTCCGGCCACATTTTTTCGATTTGATCGACAGACGTTGAATTGTCGGCATCGGTAAACAAACGGTAATCTCCCTTGGCTTCCAGCATTCCGAAACGGACGGCGAAACCCTTGCCTCTGTTTCGTTCGTATCCCGTAACCGTCAAATTTTTGATGGTTCGACTGCGCTCACCATCAATCCTGAGCGAAGTCGAAGGATTGATGGTTCGACTGCGCTCACCATCAATCCTGAGCGAAGTCGAAGGATTGAT
>Ga0210057_1002426_pt1 | contig 26690 bp, 33 predicted proteins | sample CryGeyCG2114_010_2_FD_183968 | JGI IMG/M metagenome (GOLD analysis project Ga0210057, IMG submission 183968) | Groundwater microbial communities from aquifer - Crystal Geyser CG10_big_fil_rev_8/21/14_0.10 (SPAdes) (version 2) | ecosystem: Environmental > Aquatic > Deep subsurface > Groundwater ...
TTATCAACTCAAAAAACAACAAAGATTTAGATGAATACACTATGAATTTTTTAAAAACTTATACAAAAATTATTACTGGGGCTATAAAACATGCATTAGACTATGAAAAAAATTATGAAGCGTCCATAACAGATGCCCTAACAGGATTATATAACTACAAACATTTCAAAAATTCTTTAGGAGAAGAAATAGAAAGAGAGCTTAGAAAACCAGTTCATGGCCTGTCTTTGATGCTTCTAGATTTGGATAACTTCAAGAATTATAACGACGCACATGGCCATAACAGAGGAGATAATGTATTAAAAGATGTAGCCCATATACTGAGGGCCGGGGCAAGAAGAAAAACAGATTTTGTTGCAAGAAGTGGAATTGGCGATGAATTTGCAATATTAATGCCGGACAGCGATATAGAATACGCTTTTGAATGTGCTAGTGGGATAAAAAATAATATAAAAAACCACCAGTTTAGTGGAGAAGAAAAAAGCGGAAAAATAAGTGCAAGCATAGGTATAGCACACTGCCCAACACATGCATTGAATGAGGAATATTTTTACAAAGTGGCTGATCAAGCATTATACTATTCAAAGAAAAATGGAAAGGGAATCATAACTATTTATAACCAAAGTATTACATTTTAGTTCTTCGTGATTTAGGAACGTAATTTAATATTTTTCCATTGCTGCATTTCCCTGATCCAAGAAAATCGTTTTTATTCTTGATTATAACAAAATGATTTGAAGTTGAGCTTGTATATATATCATTACCAGACATCCATTTTTTAACATCTTCATCGCTAATTTCTATTATATTCTTAGTTGCTTTTTTACCTACCAACTGGGAGCCTTCTATGCTCAACCTTAAATCTCCTTCCAAAGTTCCAAAATATAAGCCCAGTGAATTTATATTAAGTCTGGATAAATCAATTTTTTTAATGGCCTTGCTTATTAAGAATAACCTGCCTTTTTTGCTAACAAGAATATCGTAATCAAAATCCAAGCTGCTTATTCCATAAATGCCTTTGATTTTTTCAATAATTCTTCTAGCATCTCTCTTGTCTAGAAATCTTAAGTTCTGCATTTATTTGTTAAGTATTTCTTCAATATTAAGCTTTTTGTAGGCTTCTTGTGGCGTAATATTTTCTTTTTGCGCTTTTTCTATCATAGCATCGCTAACTTTAAGAATATCATTTGTTTTATAGCAGCTTAACTTATCCATCGCATATATGGATAAAATGGCAAGCGGAACTAGTGCAGCCTTTTTTAGCGCACCCAATACCCTTCCTTTTTTGTACTGCCTTCTATTGAATGGTTCATACATATATTTCATCACTTATCTTAACCCCTTCTTTTAGCTCTTGTTTAGGATTATAAACTTTGTTAATGTAATAGCCTATAAACATAATAACCCCTATTAAAGATCCTACGCCATATATAAATGCATTTCTTGCTATGCTTTTTACCGGACTTTCTTTATTAACCCTATTTTCAAGATTCATTTTAATAGTGTCACCACTTATAGATAGTAATACTTATATATAAACCTTTCTATTTTAATAATATTTAAATACAAAGGCTATAAAAGAAACATATGAAAGATACAAAAGGAATTATACTTAAATACTGCCTTCAGAATGCTATAAAGTACAATGGCAGAGCTAATGCTGATGCCATAATCGGAAAGGTTCTTGGTGAGATTAAGAATAAGGATATAAAAAGGTTAAGGCAAGAAATACAAGAGGTTGTTGATGAGGTAAATTCTTTAACAATTGAGGAGCAGAATAAACAGTTAAATAAGATAGCTCCAAAATTGCTTGAGAAAAGGGAGGAGAAAAGAGAGATTCTAGAACTCAAGAATAAAAAGAATGTTGTTATGAGGTTTGCTCCTTCACCAAGCGGACCATTGCACCTAGGGCATGCTTATGTACTTGCTTTGAATTCAGAATACTGCAAAAAGTATAATGGCAAATTAATCCTGAGGATAGAGGACACTAATCCAGAAAATACTTATCAAGATGCCTATAAATTAATAGAAAATGATGCAAAATGGCTCACTGATAAAAATATTTCGCAGGTTGTTATACAATCTGACAGGCTTGAGCTTTATTATGATTATGCTGAAAAATTATTGCAGCAAGGAAAGGCCTATGTTTGTACATGTGATCAAGAAAAATTTAAAGAATTAATATCAAAAGGCAAAGCTTGCAATTGTAGAGACCTTCCTGTCAAAGAACAGTTAGCCAGATTTGATAAAATGTTTCTGGACTATAAAGCTGGAGAAGCTGTTATGAGGATAAAGACAGACATTAAAAATCCAAATCCTGCCATGAGGGACTGGCCAGCCCTGAGAATTAACGAGCATGAGCATCCAAGAACAAAAACTAAATACAGAGTATGGCCTTTAATGAACTTTGCAGTTGCCATTGATGATCATGAATTAAAAATAACACATTCCATAAGGGGAAAGGATCATATAGATAATGCAAAAAGGCAAGCTTATATTTTTGATTATTTTAAATGGAAATTGCCAGAAAATCTTTTTGTGGGAAGAATTAATTTCATAGGATTGAATTTGAGCACAACAGAAACAAGGAAATTGATAGAGTATGAGAAATATGATGGCTGGGATGATATAAGACTGCCTTTTCTGCTTGCATTGAAAAGAAGGGGCTACCAACCAAAAGCTTTTATCAAATATGCTTTGGACATGGGCGTAAACCAGGCTGACAAGACAGTAACCAGGGATGAGTTTTTTAAAATATTGGACCACCACAACAGAGCAATAATAGAGCCAAAGGCAAACAGATATTTTTTTATAGAGAATCCTGTTAAAATAAAAATAGAAAATGCACCTGCAAGAAATGTAAAAATAGCCCTGCATCCAGATTTTTCTAAAAGAGGGTACAGAAATTTTAAGACAAGGGATGAATTCTATACAGCAAAGAGCGATTTTGATGATTTTAAGGAGGGAAAACTTTACAGGCTGATGGGTTGCATGAACTTTGTAAAGAAGAAAGATAAATTCTTTTTTGATTCTTTAGATTATGATAAGTTTAAGGAGCATGGAGAGAAAATAATACACTGGCTACCTGTTGAAGAGGGGCTTGCAAATGTCAGTGTTTTAATGGAAGACAAGAGCATTAAAAAAGGCCCTGGTGAAAAATCCATGAAAAATCTGAAAGAGGAGGATATTGTACAGCTGGAAAGATTTGCATTTTGTAAGCTAGACAAAAAAGAGAAAGACAGACTGATATTTTTGTTTACGCACAAGTAGATTACCACAACATTTATAAATCACTTCTTTAACAGTATTTTAGTTATTAGGAGCTAAAATGAAACTAGATGCTGAAGTCCCAAAGGAAATTGTAGACAAGGCTTATGAGGCTGTAGAATTGGCTAAAAAGACAGGAAAAATAAAGAAGGGAAGCAACGAAGCAACCAAGGCAATAGAGAGAAATGTAGCTAAGCTTGTAGTTGTTGCAAAAGACGTAAATCCTAAGGAAGTTGTTATGCACCTGCCACCCTTGTGTGAAGAGAAGAATATACCCCTAATAGTTGTTCCAAGCAAAGAAGAACTTGGAGCTTCTGCAGGATTGGTGGTACCAACTGCTGCTGTTGCAATTATTCAAGAAGGCGATGCCAAAAATATAATAAAAGAGCTAAGTTCTAAAGCGAAGTAATATGACATCTGAAAATATAACCTCTGAAAAAGAGCCTATTGAAAAAATTGGTAAAGAGATAAAGCCCAAAGTTAGTAGTGGACCTAAAGAGATACAAAAAGAAACTAAAAAGGTAGTATTCAGACAAGCTTTTCCTTCCAAGGTTGAAGAGATTATAGGGAGAACAGGGATGAGGGGGGAAGCAACGCAGGTGAGATGCAAAATACTTGAAGGAAGGGATGCAGGGAAGATATTAAGAAAAAATGTTAAGGGTCCTGTAAGAGAGGGGGATACTTTAATGCTAAGAGAAACAGAAATAGAGGCGAGAAAACTTGGGCAGGGTAAACGATGAAATGCACATTCTGCGGAAATAACATAAAGCAGGGCACTGGAAAGATGTTTGTTACAAAGGTTGGAAAGATCATGCATTTCTGCAGCAATAAATGCGAAAAGAATTTACTAAAGCTTAAAAGAGAGCCTAAATTCCTTAAGTGGACAAAGTATTATGAAAAGGGGAAAAGCGTTTCTTGAAAATTATATAGTTATATCTAATCCTCTTTTTAGAATTTTTGTTTGTTAGCTTATATTACTAATCTTCCCCGTTATAACCTTGCATAAATCCAAATTCTGCATCAGAAATCTCATCGTCTTCTAACATTCTTGCCATATTGTCTTCTTCATAGATATCCAGGTCATCCAGTCCTTCATATTCTTCTTTAGATCTTTTATGTTTTTTTGACATATTTACCCCCTCTTTCATATATAGTTTATTATAGAAATACTTAAATATATATACTTGTCCCATATAATGTATATATTATATATAAAAAAAGAGGGGGGTTAAGATGGAAGGATCAAGAAAAATAATTCAGTTTGGAGAATCTTCTTATGTTGTATCTCTACCAAAGGAGTGGGTAAGAAGGAATAATCTTAAAAAAAGCGATGCTTTGTTTTATAGTGAGAATGGCAATGGGGAATTGATTTTTTATCCTAATAGTGCTGATAAGAAAGAAGAAGTAAAGGAAGCAACAATAATTGCAGACAATAAGGATGCCTTACATCTAGAAAGGGAAATAATGTCTGCTTATGTAAATAATTGTAACATCATAAAAATCATTGGTGAGATAAAAGAAAGACAGAAAATTGAGAAGATACTAAACAATTTACTTGCATTACAAATAATAGAAGAAAGCTCTAATAAAATAATAGCAAAGGATTTTCTTAATATAAAAGATGTTTCCATAAAAGACATAATAAGGAGAATGGATTTCATAATAAAGGTAATGTTGGAGGAAAGTGTAGAAAGCATTGAAAAATCTAATAGATATGAAGACATAGCAAGTATGGATAAGAGCATAAACAAATTAAAGTTCTTGGTTTATAGGTTAATAAAAAATGTGTTTAAAAATCCAAACAAAATAAAATTATTGGATGTAAGCTTACAGCAGTTTCTAAGTAGTTGGATAATTGTTTCTGATTTGGAGCAATTATCGGATGAATGCAGAAGGTTCACAAGATTTTTAAAGATGCAAAAATTGAACGATAAAGAAAAGAAGGCGTTCTTAGATATGCTTAAAGAAATTAATTTGTTGTATTCCGAAATTATGAAAGCTTATTATAATAACAATAAAATTTTGGCGCATAGTGTACTTGCAAAAAAGGGGCATATGATAGACTTGTGCAATGAAACTTTTAATATATGCGATTCAAAGGTATGCGGTCCTATGATTGAAAAGATGAAAAGCATGGTAACATCAGTAAGAAATATTGGGAGGGTAATTGTAGATCAAGAAGATGAGTAACATACTTGAAGAAAAAGGAATAACAGAAGAAAGACTAGAAAATATGCTAGAAAAATATACATCCAAAAATGTTAGATTAGTTAATTATGAGGCTAAACTATACAAAGAAGGTGTGCAGTATGATATATACAAAATACTGATTAATTATCAAGTAAATAGCGGCACGATAAATCACCTTCCAATAGTTGCCAAGGTATACAAGGGGGTAAATTCAGATTGGTTTGGTGAAGAAAAAGAAAGGAATGAGATAGTATATGAAAATAGGGTTGCGGAATACCTAAAGGGAAATGAATATATTGTAAAATCTCTGGGAATAGGGCCATATAATGATATATTTTTAATGGAGGATTTAGGGGAAGATACATTAGAAAAGGAATTTGTAAAATCAAAAGAAAAAAATATATTAAAAAGTGCGAAAAACCAGAATTTAATAGAAAGGACCTTCCTTGCCCTGATAAGCATACATAAACATCTTGATGAAAAAAAGATAGGAAATGTTCCGTTACAAGAGCATTATACCAAGAAGCTTTGCAGCTATCTTAAAAGCATCTTTGCTGGAAAGGGCAAAGAATTGCCACAATCTCTCCTAGACAAAATTAAAGAGAATTTTGAGCCTATTGATAAATATTTGACACGTGGGGCTATAGGTAATGAAATTGAACTTGATGTGATACATTCTGACTTCCATGCATCACATATTTTTATTGACTCAATGAAAGTAATAGATTTCAGGCTAACAATTGCTCCAGCACAGTTTGATATAGTTGACTTACTTGAACACCCCCTGGTATACAATATATTTGATAACCCCAGAAAAAAAATAGAGAATTTTTTGATTGAATATAAACGCAAGATAGAATTATCTGCTATAAAGGATTCACTAAAATTAAGAAATTTGACGCATAAGGAAATAAAGGATAAACTTGGGGAAAACGGAGTTGAAATCTTAGATAAAATTGGAAGGGATAGGAAAGAAATTTTAACCAACAACTTCTTAGACATTTACTATCTTTCTGGAATGTACAGAGGCATACGAGCAGCAGCAAAATCCTTTTCCCTAGAACAAAAATATCCAAACTTGTATGAAAAACTAGTTGAAAATAATCCCTTGTATCCAAAATATAGGATTTGGTACTTGTCTCATTTAAAGGAATTATTTGAAACTATAAAAAAAGAAAATGGAATGATACCCAACAAGGACATGGAGCATCTTACAATTTTCTATAATATTTTAGCAGAGAATATAGAAGAGATAAACAGCAATTATGAATTTGTTAAAACTAACTCAAACCAAAATAAAGCAAGTGTAGGCATATAAAATATTATTATGCTTTTTCTACTCTTTTTCCAAAAGGTTTTTAAACTTGATATAAATAACTGTTTTTATGACAATCAGGCAGCCTATAATTACTGTAATGGGTCATGTAGACCATGGCAAAACCAGTCTGCTGGATAAAATCAGGAAGACAGCAATAGCTAAATCTGAAGCAGGCGGAATTACCCAAAAAATATCCTCAACAAATATAACTATTGGAACTATAAAGAACATTTGCGGGAATTTGCTTGGTGCTTTGAATATCAAGCTGACTATTCCAGGATTACTGTTTATAGACACGCCAGGGCATGCTGCATTTAATAATTTAAGAAAAAGGGGTGGAAACTTAGCTGATATAGCCGTACTTGTAATAGATATTAATGAGGGTACAAAGCCACAAACACTTGAGTGCATAAATATTTTAAAACAATACAAAACTCCATTTATCATTGCATTAAACAAAATAGACTTATTAACAGGATGGAGAAGCAGCAGTGAGCCCTTGATAAAAAACATAAATAAGCAGTCTGAATCTGTAAGGGAATTGTTAGACAAAAGGATTTACGAAATTGTCTCAAAGATTTACGATCTTGAATTTAATTCTGAAAGGTTTGATAGGGTTGATAACTATACAAAACAAGTAGCTATAGTTCCAATATCTGCAAAAACGGGGGAGGGGATAGCTGAGCTTTTGATGGTCCTAACTGGCCTGTCACAAAAATATTTAGAAGAGAGCTTAAAAATACATGTAAGTGGTCCTGCAAAAGGCACGGTTCTAGAAGTCAAGGAAGAGAAGGGCCTTGGGCTAACGCTAAATGTTATAATATATGATGGAAGGCTCAGGGTCAATGACAGGATTATTATAGGAAGCTTAGGAGAGCCGATTGTAACAAAAGTAAAGGCCTTATTTGAACATGAAAAGAACAAGTTCAAGAGCGTTAAAGAGGTAAATGCTGCTGCTGGAATAAAAATTTCTGCAAGCGATATCGAGAATGTAATGAGCGGGATGCCGATAAGGGTTGTAACAAATTTAGATGGAGACAAAGCAGAAATACAAAAAGAGATTGAAGAGGTAATAATAGAAACTGATAAAGAAGGAATAATAGTCAAGGCTGATTCCCTCGGAAGCCTTGAAGCACTAATAAAGTTGTTAAAAGAAAACAACATAATGATAAAAAGGGCAAGCATAGGTGAAATAACAAAAAGGGATATTTCCGAAGCGCTATCTGAGAAGAACAAGATAAACAGAGTTATAGCAGGATTTAATATAAAAGATGGATATAGCAATGAGGTCAAGGTCGTAACCAGTGATGTTATATACAAATTAATAGAAGAAATTCAAGCATGGCAGAGAGAAGAGGAGAAAAAGATTAAGCAAGATAAACTACAAAGTTATACAAGACCATGCACTATAAAAATATTACCCCACTGCATATTTAGAAAAAGCAACCCTGCAGTTGTTGGGGTGGAGATTCTTGGCGGAGAACTAAAAGCTGGTGTACCTTTGATGAAAGAAAATAAGAGTATAAGCTATGTAAAAGAAATTCAGGTAGAGGGAAAGAGCGTAAATAGCGCAGAAAAGGGAAAAAGTGTTGCTATAAGCTTACCCCACGTAACTGTTGACAGGCAAGTAAAAGAAAATGATGTGCTATACTCTGACATACCTGAGGATGATTTCAGGGGATTGAGGGAATTAAAAAACTATTTAAATAGCGATGAAATAGAAATCTTGAAAAAAATAGCTGAAATAAAAAGAAAAAGCAACCCTATGTGGGGGATATAAACTCGGGAAACTGAGTTAGGAGGAAAAAATGGAAGTTAAATTTGTTGTAAGCGACCCAAAAACCGGGAAGAGCTATCAAACTGTAATTAGCAATTCTTTTATTGGTAAAAAAATAGGCGATGTAATTGAAGGCGAGTCCCTAGGATTAAAAGGGTATGAAGTTGAGGTAACTGGAGGATCTGATAATTCTGGATTTCCTATGAAGAAATGGTTGAATATAATTGGAAGAAAAAAGATTGTTATGCAGATAGATAAAAAGCTAAGAAAAAAGAAAACTGTCAGGGGGAATACAATAAGCAACGAAACAGCCCAAATCAATGCTAAAATAGTGAAATATGGGGCTAAACCTGTAACAGAACTTTGGAATATAAAGGAGAAAGCAAAAGAAGAGAAGCCCGAAGTGAAAGAAGAGAAAAAAGAATCTGCTGGAAAAAAGGAAGAAGCTAAAGAAACAAAAAAAGAAGAAAAGGCTGTTGAGAAAGCTACCGAAAAACATGAAATAAAAAAAGAGGTAAAGAAGAGTTAATAATGCAGCCTGAATTAAATATGGGGTTAGTTGGACATGTAGACCATGGCAAAACTACGATAACTCAGTGCCTGACAAATAAATGGACAGATACACATAGTGAAGAGATTAAAAGAGGGATAACAATAAGATTAGGTTATGCGGATGCTAGTTTTTATAAATGCAACAAATGCGAAGAATATTCTATTAATGAAAAGTGCGTTAAATGCAAGGAAAAAGGTGAGTTTGTAAAAAAGGTTTCATTTGTTGATGCCCCTGGCCACGAATCACTTATGGCAACGATGCTTTCTGGAGCTGCTATAATGGATGGTGCTTTATTAATCATAGCTGCAAATGAACCATGTCCACAAGCCCAGACAGAAGAGCATTTAATAGCCCTGAATATTGTTGGAATAAAAAACATAGTCATAGTACAAAATAAAATTGATTTAGTCAGCAAACAAGAAGCATTAAAAAATTACAAACAAATTAAGGATTTTGTTAAAGGGACTGTTGCTGAGAATGCCCCTATAATCCCAATCTCTGCAAAATATAAGATAAATATAAGTATGCTTATAGAGGCTATAATAAAAAACATACCAACGCCAAAAAGAGACTTAAACAAAGAGCCTATAATGTTCTGTGCAAGAAGCTTTGACGTTAACAAGCCAGGAACAAAGGTAAAGGACTTAGTTGGGGGTGTAATAGGTGGATCTTTGAAACAAGGGCAGTTGAATGTTGGTGATGAAATCGAGATAAGACCCGGCATCAAAGCAGAGGAACATAATAAAGTCATATGGAAACCAATAACAACAAAGATAATTGGAATAAAGAGCGGCGGAGAGTCTCTTAAAAGTGTTGTAGCTGGAGGTTCTATAGGCATATTAACTGCGCTAGATCCTTACTTGACAAAGTCTGACGGGCTTACTGGAAGTGTTATAGGTTATAGGGACAAACTTCCGGATGTGTGGTATGAGCTTGAACTTGAACCGAAATTGCTTGAAAGGATAGTTGGAGCAAAGGACAAGCTTGTTGTAGAGCCTATAAAAAGAATGGAGCCTCTGATGCTTAATGTTAACTCAAGCGCTACTGTTGGGGTTGTAACGGAATTGAGCAAAAATAAAATACATATAAGGCTAAAGATTCCTGTTTGCGCAGAAAAGGGTTCAAGAATAACAATTTCCAGAATGATGGGGACAAGGTGGAGATTAATTGGATATGCTAATATTTCTTGACCTTTAAAACTTTAATGTAGCAAAGTAATCATCTATTGTTTCAGCTCTTCTTATCATCTTAACACTATCATCTTCCTTTAATAAAAGCTCGGCTGAACGCAATTTACCATTATAATTAAATCCCATTTTTATCCCAGATATCTTTTACTAATTCAAAAAATATATAAATCTTTCTTAAATTTATTCAAGAATTTTAGCTAGATTAACTAGCTTATCTCCCTCTTCCAGTCTTATCAATCTAACGCCCTGGGTATTTCTTCCTATAACAGAAACATCCTTCATAGGTATTCTGGATAATATTCCTTTTTTAGTTATTAACATAACATCGTCTTCATTTATCACCCCTTTTATCCCAACAACCTTGCCATTCCTTTCATTAGTTATAATATTAATAACTCCCTTCCCCCCCCTTCTTATTAATCTATACTCGTTAATCAAAGTTCTTTTTCCATAACCATTTTCGGTGACGGTTAATAAACTTTTATTTTCATCAGCAATATCCATTCCAATAACGCTATCATTTTCCAGTTCTATACCAATTACACCACTAGCATTTCTACCCATGGGTCTTACATCCCTTTCATCAAACTTGATAGCCACACCATTTTTTGTAGCTATAATAATTTTTGAATTTCCATCAGTTAGTTTTACATCGACAACTTCATCGTTATGTAAATTAATAGCAGCTATACCACCTTTTCTTGGGTTGCTATATTCCGCCAAATTAGTCTTTTTAACTATCCCGTCCCTTGTAACAAATAGCAAATAATGTTTATCATCAAATTGTTTAATAGGAATTACAGCATTCAATTTTTCATCTTTTAGATTAAGTAGATTAACTATTGCCTTCCCTTTAGCATGCCTGCTTACTTCGGGTATTTCATGAGCTTTTAGCCAATAGACTTTTCCTTTGTTAGTAAAAAACAGCAAATTATCTCGGGTAGATGCTGTAAATATGTCTTCAACAAAATCTTCTTCTTTAACTTCAGCAGCAGTTGTTCCTTTACCCCCCCTTCTTTGTTGTTTTATTTCTAGAGGCATTCTTTTAATGTAACCAGAATGTGTCAACATTATTACATTTTCTTCTTCAGGTATTAATTCTTCTTTTTCTATCATTTCATATTTTTCTAAGATTATAGTTTTTCTTTCCTTTCCGTATTTTTTTAATTCAATTAACTCATCTTTTATTATATTTAAAATCCTATCTCCAGATGACAAAATATCCTCCAATTCCTTCTTAAGCTTAGTCAAATCAATATGTTCCTGCTTTGTCTTATCTTGTTCTAAGCTAGTTAATCTTTGTAATTTTATATCTAAGATAGAATTTGCTTGTAATTCTGTAAGTTTAAAATTATTTATTAATTCATTTCTTGCAATTTCAACGCTCTTAGAACTTTTAATTAATTTTACAACATTATCTATATTGTTTAACGCAATGATCAATCCTTCTAAAATATGTATCCTTTCCCTTGCCTTGTTCAATTCAAATTGCGTTCTTTTAGTAACAACATCTTTTCTATGCAGAATATAATAATTTATTAGATCCTTTAGTGTTAATAATTTTGGTTCATTGTTAACCAAAGCTATATTTATCACACCAAATGTTGTTTCTAATTGGGAATGCTTATACAATTGATTTAACACTAATTCTGGATTTACTTCTTTCTTAAGTTCAATTACTACTCTTATTCCATTTCTATCGCTTTCATCTCTTATATCTGAAATCCCTTCTACCACTTTATCTCTTATCAAATCAGCCATTCCCCCAATTAGCAGAGCCTTATTAATTTGATATGGTATTTCTTCAACAATAATTTTCTGCTTGTTACCTGCTTGTTCTACCTTAGTCTTTGCTCTTATCTTAATTAAACCCCTTCCAGTAGTGTAGGCACTTTTTATACCATTTTTTCCAAGGATAACAGCCCCAGTTGGAAAGTCAGGGCCTTTTATGTAGTTCAACAGTTCTTCAGAAGTTATATTTGGGTTGTTTATACAAGCAATAATAGCATCAATAACCTCAATAATATTATGAGGTGGCATATTTGTTGCCATTCCAACGGCAATTCCTGAGCTGCCATTCATCAATAAATTTGGAATCTTTGATGGTAAGACAGTCGGCTCCTTTAATGAACCATCAAAATTAGGAATGAAATCAACAGTATTTTTGTCGATATCGGCAAGCATTTCTTCTGCTATTTTGCTTAATTTAGCTTCAGTATTATGATTAATAAAACCATTCGCAATAAATGAATGGCACTCGCTATTTACTCTTATAGAGTAAACTCTGTTTACACCACTAAATTCTATAGAAGTTATGGTTTCGAATAAATAATTATTTTTCAATAGATATTCAAATAATGGCTTGAAGTCTTCATTTGTTTTTTCTATTAAAATTTGACAAACTTTTCCATAATTATTTTTCATATTACCATATCTATCAAAGTTATATTTATGAATAAATCTTGAACTATCTCCTGTATTTACAAAAGACCTAATGTAAGAACTCAAATATGGGACATAATCTGTAGCTGATACTTCTTTTTTAGCGCCTTCAATTAGTTTGATTAATTTTATTTGTTTTCTTTTGGATATAAAGTTAATTTTTTCCTTGAACAGTTTATAATTTTTTAATCCTCTTATGTATAGTTTATACAAGTTTTTATATTTATCATACCTTTTAGTAGATGCTATTCCAACCCTTAACAAAAGAATCTGAATATCTTCAATTAGTTTTTCACTTCTTGAACAGCAAATTAGTTCTTTCATATTTGTAGATTGACTTAGTCCACCATCGCCTTCAAAATAACTTCTTAAAAATTCAGTAACTACTATTTTGGGTGAAGTGAATATAATTTCAGGAACTCTTTTATCAGCTGACTTTACTGGTTTTAATCCTAAGTTTCTTAAGAATTCTACAACATGTCTTGAATGTATCTCAATTGTTTGATAGTCCTTTTTACCATAAGAATTTGGTTTTCTATTAAACTTGTGTAATCTGCAATCTGGGAAAACTTTCTTCCATAGTTTTCCAAATGATTCAATCCATTTCTTATCTGAATTACAAAATTCTATTTCATTTTCATGGACTGAACCTTCAGAAACTATTGCTCCTAAAATGTGACCTAAGCTTTCATCTATATATTTTGGTAAAGTTTTAACCTTTCTTTTCTTATTTTTTATTATTGGATGATACTTTTCAAGTTCTGTTTTTTCTGGCCATAATAAATTATCTGTTCTATCTATTACAGCAGTATCACCAATTTTAATTTGATCTAATCTCTTCCAAATTAATTTTGGTTTACCAAATTCATTTTTAGTTAAGATTAATATTGGATGATTAAATGAACCCTCTAAATTATACCCCCTGTTCGTCTTAATTTTTAATGTGGGATGTTTGCCAGAATCAAACCATTTTGAAGCAGTATTTATTTTTTGATCTTTTGATAATATTCTTAAATTTATATTTTCATTATTTGATATCTGGTCAATTCTAACTAAACCTTTTTCAGTGACTACTAATGCATCTCCTGTTAAGCAGTATCTCATCTGTGCTGGACCTTGAAAATCTATACTCCCAAAATTTCCATGTCCGGAAACTAAAGGATACATTAAGGAAAAATCTTGGGCCATTCTAACTAAAGACTCGTATAATGCAACATCTCCATGGGGGTGGTATTTGAAACATTCTCCTACAATTCTTGCAGATTTTACAAAAGGTTTATTGCTTGCTAAACCCATACCATGCATAGAATAAAGTATTCTTCTATGAACTGGTTTTAAGCCATCTCTAACATCAGGCAATGCCCTTCCTACAATGACAGACATAGAATAATCTATGTAAGATTCCTTCATTTCCTCTTCGATTAATCTTTGTTTTATTTCTGGCATTTATACATCTAAATTCTTTACTTGTTTAGCATAAGTTTGTATGAACTCTCTTCTTGGTTCAACATCTTCTCCCATTAAAATGCTAAATATTCTATCAGCTTCTACAGTGTCTTCAATGTTAACTTGTTTTAGTACTCTTTTCTCAGGGTCCATAACAGTTTCTCTTAATTCATCAGAGTCCATTTCTCCTAATCCTTTAAATCGCTGAACAACAACATTTTCCCCAAATTCTTTAATTAGGTTTTTCAAAACGTTTTCATCTTTAGCATAGTAATAAGTTTTACCTTTTATAACTTTGAATAAAGGTGGCTGTGCAATATATACACAACCCCTTTCAACTAATTGCTTAAAATGTCTATAAAAGAAGGTTAAAATTAAACACGAAATATGATTTCCATCAAAATCAGCATCAACTAACACTATTATTTTATGATATCTTAATTTATTTATATCAAACTCATCTCCTACCCCTGTACCTAAAGCTGTGATAATGTTTAATATTTCTTGACTTTTGAATATTTTTTCTAATCTTGCTTTTTCAACATTCAGTATTTTTCCCTTTAGAGGTAATATCGCTTGGAATCTCCTATCCCTTGCTGAGATCCCCGTACCAGCAGCGCTATCTCCTTCTACTAAGAATAATTCACATTTAACTGGGTCTTTTTCAGAACAATCAGTTAATTTACCAGGCAGGCTTCCAGATTCCAAGACAGACTTTCTTCTTGTCAGTTCTCTTGCTTTTCTTGCAGCCTCTCTTGCTTCTGCAGCTAAAACTGCCTTGCCAATAATTTGCTTAGCGACGGATGGGTTTTCCTCAAAATAATTTACTAAATTATCGTATACAACGCTGTCAACAATTCCCTTTACCTCAGAATTTCCTAGCTTTGTTTTTGTCTGCCCTTCAAACTGCGGCTCTGGAACCTTTAGGGAAATTATAGCGGTTAATCCCTCTCTTGTATCCTCTCCGCTTAGCTTTATGCTGCTTATTTTGCTCTTCCTTATGTAGTCATTGATTGCCCTTGTCAAGGCAGTTGAAAACCCAATTAAATGCGTTCCGCCTTCATGTGTATTTATATTATTTACAAAACTATAAACAGTTTCCTGAAAGCTGTCATTATACTGCAAAGCAACCTCAACAACCGTCTTATTTTTTTCTTTTGTTATATAAATTGGTTTTTCATTTAATATCTTCTTGTTTTTATTCAAATGCTTAACAAATTCTGTAATCCCCCCATCGTATTTAAACTGAATCTTTTGATCCCCTCTTTCATCTATTAGCTCAATAAGCAATCCCTTATTTAGGAAAGCTAACTCTTGCAATCTATTTGATATTATATTAAAGTCAAAATTAATCTCAGGAAATATCTGGTTATCAGGCTTAAATGCAACAATAGTTCCTGTTTCATTAGTAAATCCAATCTCTTTTAGCTCTGAAACAACTCTTCCCCTTTCATATCTTTGAAAATATATCTTTCCATTTCTTTTTACTTTTACTTCAAGCCACTCGCTTAATGCGTTTGTAACAGAAATTCCAACCCCATGCAATCCGCCGCTTACCTTATATGCTTCCTTATCAAATTTACCGCCAGCATGCAATACAGTCATTACAACCTCAACAGCTGATCTCTTCTCTTCAGGATGTATATCAACAGGAATTCCCCTTCCATTATCTTCTACGTTAACAGAACCATCTTTGCTTATCTTTACAATAATATGATTACAATGGCCTCCTAATGCTTCGTCGACGCCGTTGTCAACAGCCTCCCAAAGAATATGGTGTAATCCATGCACTCCATTATCCCCAATATACATGCTAAACCTTTTTCTAACTGCTTCTAAATCCTTTAGTACAGTAATTTGTTTTGCAGTGTATTCTTCTGGCATTTTATATTCCCAATTAATCTGGATTAGTTAAACTCTAAATCTTCCATTTAGAATCAATATTAGAAAGAGATTTTCTTTAAAAAGCTTTCTGAGCTAAAAGTGTATTTTATTAGTGATATAAGCCTTATAAACATAAATTATTGTTTAAAATTGGGAAAGATTTATATAGTGGGAGTTAAGTTTTTGATTATTCTTTGCTATGCTCTTTAACCTTGAAAAACAGCCAATTTTTAGGTTGTTTAAAGAAGAGCAAACAGTAAGCTCCTTTTAGTTTTTTACCTTTAATATCTATTATTAACCTGGTTTTGGTCTTTTCCAACAGCTCATAATTACCTTTGTCCCAAATTTTAACCTTGCCCTTGCCATAGCCCTCTGTAATTATACCTTCAAAAGAGCCCCAGGCTAAGGGGTGGTCTTCTACTTGTACAGCTAATCTTTTTATTTTTGGAGATTTAGAAGGTCTCTTAGGAACAGCCCAGCTCTTTAAAACCCCGCCTAACTGCAATCTCAAATCATAATGCAGTTTTCTTGCCCAGTGTTTGTGTATTAAATAGAGTGGCATTATAATTGCTTTTTAACTCCATTTTTTGGGCATAACTTAACTAAGAAACATTTACTACAGTAAGGATTGGGGGCTTTGCATATTGCCCTTCCATGAGCTTTTAATAACCAGGGCAATTTTTTCCAATCTTCCTTTGGTATTATGTTGATTAAATCCTTCTCTATTTTATCGGGATTTGTATTTTTTGTCCAGCCAAAGCGATAAGCTATTCTTATAACATGAACATCACAAGGAATTCCCGTAATTTTATTAAATACATTGATCATAATTACATTAGCAGTTTTTCTTCCAATACCAGGTAGTTTTATTAATTCTTCTATTTCATTAGGAACCTTGCAATTATATTTTTCAACTAAGATTTTACAAGCTTCTTTAATGTGTTTGGCTTTATTTCCAGCAAAGCTTATATTTTTAATATCTTTTACTAATTCGTTTAAATTTGCATTCGCATAATCTTTAGCTGTCAGGTATTTTTTAAATAAATGAGGGGTAGTTGCATTTACAATTTCATCACGAACTTGGGCAGATAAAATAGCCGCAACTAAAAGTTCCAGGGGTTTTTTAAAATTAAGATAATACTTGGCATCGGGATAGTGTTTCTTTAATAAGCTTATAACCTCCTTTACCTTGTCCATAATAATAGCCATTCACACATATATTTAAATATTCTTAATCAATAAAGCTACGATGAAAATAATATTAGACACAAGCTTTATACTAACAGGCTTAAAATTTAGGATAGATATATTTTCAGAATTAGAAAAGGTTTGTGATTTTCCTTATAAGCTTTATGTTATTGACAAAACCTTAGATGAACTTAAGAATAAGCCGGCTTCAAAGCTAGCCCTGGACCTAATCAAGGCTAAATCCATAGAAATAATAAAAACAAAAAAAGACAGGAATGTTGATAGATTAATGTTGGAAATAGTTGATAAAGAGTATTTAGTAGCTACGCAGGATAGAGAATTGAAGAAGAAAATAAAAAATAAGGGTATAAAAGTCATAACAATAAGGCAAAGAAAATATTTATTATTAGAATAATAATTTGTTGCATTGTTAGTACTGGATTAAGTTGCATTCCTTAATCCCTTTGTTTTGGGTATGAAAGTTAACTGAGTATAAAATTAGAATAGAAAGCTTTAAAAATCAATACCTTACTTTTAAAACATGTTCTACGAGCTTGAAATAGGGGGCTATGTAAGAGTCCCTCCTGATGCACTTGAAGGGGATATAAAGGAGATAATACTAAACAAACTGAACAGCCAATACGGAGATTTTGTTTCTAGTGATATTGGCACTATTTTACATATAATTGATGTTGTAGAAATAGGCGAGGGCATTATAATTCCTGGAGATGGAGCTGCCTATTACGAGACAAAGTTCAAGGCCATAACATTCAAGCCTGAATTGCAAGAGATTGTACTTGGAAAGGTAACTGAAATAACTGATTTTGGAGCATTTATGGAGATTGGACCAATAGATGGGATGATACACATAAGCCAGACTATGGATGATTTTGTAAGTTTCAACAAATCAGGAAGCTTAACAGGCAAAGAGACAAAAAGGAGTTTAAAACCAAGGGATAAATGCAGGGCAAGAATAATTGCTGTAAGCTACAAGGATTTAGCAAGCCAAAAAATTGGTTTAACAATGAGGCAACCATGGTTGGGTAACCTAACCTGGATTGAGGAAGATTTAAAGAAAATTAAAAAGGAGAAGAAGGAATGATAAAAAAGGCATGCAAAAAATGCAAGGTAATAGTAAAGGGAAATGAATGCCCCGTATGCAAGAGCGCTAATCTAACCAGCTCTTGGAAAGGGCGCATAGTTATTTTGCAACCTGAAAAATCTGAAATAGCACAAAAGATTGGCTTAAAAGAAAAGAGAGAGTACGCAATAAAAACAGGTTAAAGAATGAAAATAATAAGCGAAGGGGAAACCCCATTATTATCAAGAAAAAGGTATTCAATTGAAGTAGAGCATTTTGACAGTGCTACTCCAAAGAAGGATGGATTAAAAAAAGAAGTAGCCAAACTTTTAAATGTTAATGAAGATCTAGTTGTAGTAAGGCACGTTTATACAAAATATGGTTATGGAAAATCCAAGATTATAGTTCATGTTTACAACAAAGTTGAGGATTTGCAAAGATTAGAGAAGAAAAAAGAAAGGAAAGAAAAACCAAAAGAAGTAAAAGAAAAAGATGGCAAAGAAAAAGGTAAAGAACAAAAGGCCTAGCCAGGTATGGAAGAAGTATACTGTTGGAAATAAGCTAGAAAGAAAAAGGACTTGCATAAAGTGCGGAAGTGGATATTTTTTGGCTGACCATAAGGATAGATGGTATTGTGGAAAGTGCCATTATGTCGAAATTAAGAGGTAAGAGTTCTGCAGTTTGAGCTTAATGGGCAGTTATTACATATTGGCTTTGTCCTGCAATGCTCTTTTCCTAATTTAACCAATAAGGCATGATACTCTTTGTAAATTTTTGTCTTTTTAGGAATATTTTTTATTATAAATTTTTGTAAATTATCATAGTCTTGCTCTTTATAGCCGAGCCTTTCAAATATTCTTTTTGTGTAAGCATCGATAACAAAAATTGGCTGATTGTAGGCATAAAGCAGTATTGAATCTGCTGTTTCTGGACCTATGCCCCATATGTTAAGCAGATTTTCCCTATTAATTTTTTTGTTTGAGCTTAAAAATCTTACAAACTCTTTTATCTTTCTTGCTTTTTGATTGTAATAGCCAGAGGATTTTATCAATAATGCAAGCTTTTTTGTCTTTATTTTTTTAAGCTGTTTTAAATTGAGCAAATTATTTTCCTCAAGATTTTTTATTGATTTTTCCACATTTTTCCATGAGGTATTTTGGGTGAGGATTGCACCTATACAAATTTCTAGCTTGGGGTTATTTGAGATTACAGGCCACCATCCCTGGGGGCCGAACTTATCATAGATTTTTTTGTATATCTTTAGCATTTTTTAAGAATTTATCTGCTTTTTCCAGGATTTCTTTTGCATTTTTAAAAGTTAACTGCTCCAATGCTTCTTTATAATTAAGCCATTTATAACCTATGTGCTCAAAGGAAATCTTTACTTTTTCTGTTTTGGTTTCAAGCAAATAAAATATTACTTCCTTTTTTACAAGGTCTTTGCCTCTTTTAAAAAAATATTGAATCCTTTCCTTAAAATTTTCTATGAATTTTATATCAGTTATCCCTGTTTCTTCCTCAACCTCTCTTTTAACAGTAGCAAGTTCATCTTCGCCTTCTTCAACATGACCCTTTGGATAGTCCCAATAGTCATAATTTTGCTTTGAGCTTGATTCATAATGCAAAAGCAGGTATTTAGTTTCATTATTTTTCCTAAATATTACTGCACCGCATGATTTTTCTTGTATCATTTTAAGTTGTAATAGATAAGCAAAATTACACCTGATATTAACAAAGAGTCTGCTATGTTAAACAAAGAGATGCTGTAAGCAGGATATACGGGGATAAAGATGAAATCAATTACATAACCACGAATTATTCTGTCTATCAAATTACCAAGAAGGCCAGTTATTACTAAGGCTGTACCTATTTCTACTAATTTTTTCTTTTCTTTAAAACAATAAATTGCTAAAATTGCAATAATAACTAATGGAATTAGAATTGTTACAATTTTGTTATAAGGAAACAGGCCAAAAATTATTCCGGGATTGGTTGAGTATTTTATTAACAATATTTTAGGGATTAGCGTTATGTTCTTGTATTGGAAAATGAATTTTGTTAATTGATCTATAAGCACGCCAATTATAATTATTAAAAAGAATTTGTATTTCATTTTGCCAATTTCTCTAATTCTTCCAACCTTTTGTCTAAGCTCTTTAACCTCTCATTTGCCAAATCAAGCTTTGTGTTTATCAACTCAAGGTATTTTTCAGTTTTCTCATCTGAAGAAGGGCCTGATAAAAAAGAGGGCCTTTCTAATGGCTCAATCGGCTTTTCTAGTTCTGGCGGCAGTGCAAATTCTTCTTTTCTCTTAAAAATACGCCTTATAAATCTGAATAAACCCATTTTACACCTCTTTTAATTATAAAAACATTTAAAAACTTATAAGTATAAATATCTTTTGATTTAGTAGTAAAAATGGATATAGAGAAAGAGCTTGAAAAAAAGGGGAAGATTGGTGATAAAAAGAGTTTTAAAAAGAGGCTTAGCTATTTAAAAGAAAGATTAAGGGCTGCAAAAGCAAGCGAAAAAACAAAAATTGGGGGTTTACTTGTTAAGGAGCTTAAAGCAAATCCCTTGGCAGAATATAATTTATCATATGATAGTTTTGGGGAGGGGCTTGAGCCTTTGTATTTCTGGATGCTTGATTTTATGAGGGGAAAGGACCCTAGCGGATTGGGTTTAGAGGTTGTCAAGACAGGTGAGGGATTTGAGGCAAGCGCTGCATCTGGCTATTTTGGAGAAATTGGTTCGAGGGCAAGCATAATGCAAGAAAGGGCAATGAAAATGCTTCAAACAATAAACACTGTAGTAAAAAGTATTATCAACCTTATTTACGACTTGAAGGAATTTGAGATAAGATTAGAAAGTTATGATGATTTGAATTCTGAAGAGAAGGCCAAAAAAGAAAGTGGAAGGCTTGCTTTGAAGGGCGTGTGGATGGACCAGGTTGACATCAAGAGGGGAAGGGGCAGCATAAATATGTTAGTGCAACAATTGCAGTTCGTTACCCTGAGAGATGCATTTATGGTTGTAGAAAGCGAGGAAGATGTTGACAAGCTTGACCTTAATGACAGGGTTAAAAGGATATTAAAAAGAAAGATTACAGAGTATTTGAAATGGGAAAAAGAAAGCGAAGCAGAATTAAGAAAAAGATTTAAGATAGAAAGGGCTTATTTGAAAAGCCAGATTGATTCCTTAAGGCTCTACACAAAATGGCTTGCTCCTTATTTGAAGGCAGCACAAAAGCTTGGAATGAAGGAATTTAATACTCCCGATATAGTTGCTGCATTTAACAATATGCAGATGGAGTTAAGCTTGTTTGGAAAAAAGGAAATCAAGCCAGAGGATGTGCATGAGTATTTCAGCAAGTTCAAGCTAGAGAAGAAGATATATACATGCCTTGAGATAACATTTAATTTTAGGACTGTGCCACAGGCAGCAAGAACGCAGGCTGGAACCCATTACATACATACAGGAAAAACTGACATAATTTTCAAGGCTTATGCACTTGATGAGGATGAGATAAAATTATTCGAAAAGCAGGAGTTATTTGAGGATATGGAACTTGTAGAAAATTTAACAGAGGTAAGCTTAAAAGAGCTGCAAGAAGATCTTGATCATTTTTTAAAAGAAGCTAAAAAGTGCGAGAAGTGTGAGGCCGAGCTTGATGAAAATATTGAGAAATGCATGAAGTGTGGGCATAAATGGAAACATGAAAAGGGAGTATTTATTATGCCTTTCGGAGATATTGGCAAAGGGTTTAGGGAAATTTTTGAGCCTATAAGAGACGCTGTTAAGTTTATAGTGCCTAAAGGGGCAGCTGCTGAAAGTTTTGTAGAAGGTGAAACAAAAAAATATGGGGAAGAAAAGGCTAAAAGCTTATGTTTTACTGCTTATGATATTTATAAAAAATCTCATGGAATGCTGACATGGTAGACAAAAATATTCTGAAGGAACTAAAAAAGATAAAAAGGATCAAAGATAAAATAGGTTACATAGAAAGCCTTATCCTGCTAAAAAACCCAGTTGAGAGAATAAGGTTTTTGAATGAACTTGCAAGCGAGCTCAGGGAAGATGAATTAAAAAAGATAATAGAGATTATGATTGTAGAGTTAAAATCCCCTACAGATGTAAAAGAAGATAAATTTCCTGTTATAGAAGAGGAAAGAGAGAAGGTTACAGAGAAGCCTGAGGCAAGAAGGGGCGGGCTTAAAGGATTTTTTGGAATGGAAGAAGAGAAAAAAGAGGCTCCAAAAGAATATTTCATTACGCCGAGCGCATTTTATGAAAGCACTATGGTCGAGAGCATACCATTAATTATGAATATAAAGAGGGAGCTTGAAAGAAAGGGCTTACTAAAGGAAGGAACACCTATGACTGATGGACAGAGATTAATGATTATGGAAGAGGTAGAAAAATACTCTCCAAACTTGTCTCCTGAAAGGGTAAAGAATTATGTTGATTTATTAAGTGATGGACAGGAAAAATATAAGATTGAGTTTGCCTCAACAAATATAAGGGAAATGCTTGAATCAGAAAGCAAGAAGGAAATAAAATATGTAAAAAAGTTAGAGGCAAAATGAATTATGTACATAAAGAATATGAAAGCAGAATGGAGCCTAAATATTATATAAATGCCTATAGGCTTGGAGCTCCAACAAGCCCGCAAACTGCAAACCAGATAGAGCAATTTGGAAATCTATTGAACCAGGGCATAAAGAATATAGAACTATCAATAATACAGCCAGAAATCCTTGACACAATACCAACAGAGCACTTGACAGAGATAAAGAGGCTTAGCAAGCTTACAAATGCAAATCCAAGCTTGCATGCACCAATAATAGAGCCGTCTGGATTTACGCAACAGGGATGGAGTGAACAAGAAAGAATCCGCAATGAAAAACAAATATTGCATGCTGTTCAAAGGGCGCATGAGCTTGATCCCCAAGGGAATATACCTGTTAATATTCATGGGGCTAATGTTTTTGGGGCTGAATGGGAAAAGGGGCTTAAAAAAGAAGAAGGGAGGGAGGAAGAGGCTCCAAGAGTAATGGCTGTTGTTGACGAAAGCAGCGGAAAGGTTATGCAGCTGCCTTATGAAGAAAAAGAGACAATAAAGGGAAAAGAAATATGGCATCCTGAAAAAAGGCTTATGAGCTTGAACCAAACAGAATGGGACAATGAAAAGCTGAAGCTGTTCTCTTATCAAAAGGAAGTTGATGAGCTAGCTAAAAGAAGGGCAGAGAAGGTACTTGAAATGCATTCTTTATCCAGTGTTGGGGCTGCTGAAAGTGAACTTGGAAGAGTACAAAAAGATTTCAGGTTTTTAGATGCGCACATAAATGAGCTAAACCAACATATAAGAAGTGGGTTTGATGAATTGCATAATAAACTGATAAAATTTAAACCAACAGAAGAAATAACACCAGAAGAAAAAGAAAAAAAGGAATCTTATGATTACTATATGAAAAGAGTATATCCAGAAATTAAAGCTAACTTTGATAATGTGCAAAGAGAGTTAAAGGTACTAGAGGAAAAGGCAAAAGGGATAAGGGATGTTAATGAATGGATTAAGCTAAATGAAAAGAGAAATATGTTAATTGAAAAACAAACAGAAAACTTAGTAAAGGATATGGGAAATATGCCAACACCAGAGGTTTGGAAGCCTGTCAATGAGTTTGCCATTAAAAAGGCATCGGAGACCTTGGCCAATGTTGCTTTTGAGTCTTTCAAGAAATTTGGAGAAAATGCTCCTGTTATAACTGTAGAAAATTCTTATCCCCAAATGCCTTTATCGAGGGGGGAGGAGCTTAGAAGGGCTATAGAAAAGACAAGAGCGCTGTTTGCTGATAAATTAGTGGAAAGGGAAAGGATATCAAAAGAAAGAGCCCGGGAAATTGCTAACAAGCTTATAGGTGCTACATGGGATATTGGCCATATAAATATACTCAGGGCAGGGGGTTATACAGAAGAGGAAATAGTTAAGGAAACCGAAAAGATTGCACCATTTGTAAAACATTTGCATATAACTGATAATTTTGGATTTAGTGATACTCATTTACCTCCTGGCATGGGAAATGTTCCTGTGCAGAAGATGCTCGCAAAGATTGAGCAACTTGGCATAAGCCCTGAAAAGATAAGAGGAATAATTGAAGCGGGGGGGTTTGTAAAGGAATTCAAAGAAAGCCCATTTCTTTATGCTTTGGAGTCTTTAGGATCTCCGCTTTATACTATGAAGGCTCCTTATTGGGCACAGGCCAGAGAAATTTATTCTCCTTACATGATAGGTTATGGTGAAATGCTGCCTGAGGAGCACTTTAAACTTTATGGGGCTGGATTTTCAGGATTGCCAAGGGAACTGGGAGGACAGGTTGGTGGGGAAAAAAGCAGGTTTAGCGGAACTCCAACAGCATAAATAAGTTTATAAATAAAAGATAATTTCGTTAAATAATATAAAGAGGGTGATATTTTGATCAGAAAAACATTAGAAAAGGACAGAGATATAGCCTATGATTTTGCAGTAAGGGCATACAAGAATTTTAAAGAGATGATTAAGGCTATTGTTCTTTTTGGCAGCGTTACTAAAGAAGAGGCCTTGAAAAAAAGCGATATTGACATAATAATTATAATTGATGATTGCACAATTAACTGGGACCAGGAGCTTATTGCTTGGTACAGGGAAGAGCTAGAAAAACTACTCGCTAAGCAAAAATATAAGAAAGAGCTGCATATAAATACTGTAACTTTGTCTACATTCTGGGAAGAGGTAAAGGCTGGAGAACCTGTTGTAATAAATATACTAAGATATGGGGAAGCTTTGATTGACTTTGGTGGATTTTTTGATCCGTTGAAAGTTTTATTAGCCAAGGGAAAGATAAGACCAAGCCCAGAGGCAATATACACTACATTAAGAAGGGCCCCAGAACACATTACGAGAGCAAGATACAACTTGCTTAGCAGCATAGAGGGATATTATTGGGCAATGGTTGATTCTGCACATGCTGCACTTATGGCGTCCAATGAAGTTCCACCAAGCCCCGAACATATTGCTGACATGCTTAATGTTGTCTTTGTAAAATCAAAAAGGCTTGATAAGAAGTATGTTGAGTGGTATACAGAACTTTATCATCTAGCAAGAGGGATAACCCACGGAACGATAGTCAACATAAGCAAGAAACAGATTGAATTGCAGGATAAAAGAACGAATAAATTTGTAAAGGAAATGTTTAATATAACAGAGGAACTGATTAAAAAAGAGAAAATAGTAAAATTAGAGAAAAAATAGTTATTTCTTTTCCTTCTTTTTATTGGCTTCTTTGTAGGCTTCGTTTATTTTTTTAAGCTGTTCGATACGCACATCATGCTCTAAGTTGTAAAGTAATTTTTTGTCTAGCAGCTCTCTAGTTACTGAAAGTCCAATAAATGCTGTTTGTAAATTTTTGTCTTTTTGTGTTAAATTTTCATTATTTTTTATTTTCTCATCTACTTTTTGATATTCCTTGATTAGATCCCCATAAGTTTTAGTTCTATAATCATTTAAAAAGTCGAAATAATCTGGTGTAGAACTTCCATATTCTAGCATTACAAATGCATTTAAAATAGTCCCTACCTCTGAATTAAACAAAGTATTTTCGTAGGTTTTTGAATAATTGCTCATTACCCTGTCAAAATAAGTTGGTAATCTTCCATGTGGGTGCTCTTCTGTTTTTTCAGACGTGATTGCAGAAGCCAAGCCGCTTATCAATGGCTCAACTTTATACCCATCTGCCATTCCTTTGACTAGATTTTCTAATGCAACGTAAGTCAAGAATGGGTCTTCTGCTTTTTTAGAATTTGCTGCATTTAAATAACCAAATTGCAGAATATCTTCTATTGTTGGCTTTTTAGGTTGTTTTCCTTCAGGCATTTTGCACCCCAGTTAATTCAACTAAATTGTTTTGTTGCTCATTTAAATTTATTATTGTTTCTAATTTTTTTCTTGTTTTTCTGCATTTTGTTTTGAGGTCATCCAAATCTTTTGAAAAGCCAACTATGCCCCCACTTTCGCTATTAAGGTCTTCTTTAACATCCTCTTGAAAAGGAGCATATATTTCTTCTATTGCATTGATACAATGTTCATATTCACTTATGGAATCAAGGGCATCTTTCTCGGTATCTTCTTTAGAAACTAAATTATCCAACTCTCTTTTAATTCCTTCAATTGCCCTTCCAATGTAATACACTTCTTGATATTTTCCCATATGCTAAATAGAAGGAACTAATATATAAATCTTTCTATTGTATTTACTTATAAGTAATAACTAATAATTAATAAATAAGGGCTATAAATGCATTTTATGATATATGAGCCG
>Ga0210057_1002427_pt1 | contig 26662 bp, 30 predicted proteins | sample CryGeyCG2114_010_2_FD_183968 | JGI IMG/M metagenome (GOLD analysis project Ga0210057, IMG submission 183968) | Groundwater microbial communities from aquifer - Crystal Geyser CG10_big_fil_rev_8/21/14_0.10 (SPAdes) (version 2) | ecosystem: Environmental > Aquatic > Deep subsurface > Groundwater ...
GAGACGAATCATTTGTAAATTTTAAAATATACTGTTTTCCTTTTACATACTTAGACTCATCCATAAATTTAATTATTACATTTCCCCATTCATCAGGGTATTTAAACTCAATTCCTAGTTCCTCATTTCGATATGTTTTCCAATCACTTATATCTATATTATTTTCATTCAATAATGGTTGCTCAGGAATTTCCTTCATTTGGGATATTGGCTGTGATTCAACTACGTTGTCATCTAGTTGAAGATAAGCAACAATTTCTTCTCCCCAAACAGCACCTACTCCAATGAGTACAATTATACCAGAAATTAAAAGTCTTGTATAGAGTATTTTATTCATAAATAATTATTATATATAATACTTATAATATAGAATTATCGCTTCCGGAGAAAATTTTGAAGACAAGAAAAATTTTCTCAAAAAGATTGGCTCGAACCCCCTCCTCGCGAAAAGAGCTCTGCAATTCTCTCCGAAAAAATCGTGGGAAATCCTTTTGAATTCTTGGGATTCCGCCACACCAGCCACCCTTGCTCGCGCTTCGCGCGAGCCGAATTTTGGGCTTCATACTGACTGGCTCCCCGGGTAGGATTCGAACCTACGACCAATCGCTTAACAGGCGACTGCGCTACCGCTGCGCCACCGGGGAATATATAAAATACTATACCAAAAAATACTAGAAAATCAATAACAAAAAACGGCTAAGCCTTTTTAGGCCAGCCGTTTTTTTATAAACACTTATAAACTCTCTATTAAAAGTCAAAAGTATTACTCTTAGATCGTGATTTCTGCCAAGCGCGAGCTCCATAGGCTCCCCCAGCTAAAATTACTAGAATTAATAAATAGATCCAAACTGCCACTCCTTCTAAAAAGTTAAAAGCTGAAGCTATCAAATTTCTATTAGAATTATCACTTTCTATCTCTAACACCTTCTCCTCATTTTCTAATTCTGTATTAGAAGAATTATTAGAACTATCATCTACTGACTCTATAACATTATTTGTTACAGGGTTATTGACGCGAACTGCTATTTTAGCCACATTATCTGCAAAGATATCGTGGTTATTCTCATTCATTAAAACAGAACCTGAATTTAAAGAAATGTCACCACTGCCCACTCCATTAGCCAAGAAAGTAATCGTGGCAAAAGGTCTAGTTGTGTTAACACCCCCTGGGTATCCAGCTGTTCTGATAACAACAGAAGATGATTGTATATTATCACTCCCAATAGCCAGCGGGATCCATCCCGATGCATATGAAACGCTATTCAAAGTTAATACATTAGATGGAAAATCAAGTATTAATCTTCCGGTATAAACATTTGAGCTTTGAGGCTTTACCGAGGCTACCACCGAAATAAGTGAGCCTCTTTCGGTTGAAATATTGATTGGAGTTAAAATAAACTCTGAATCTTTAACCGCAGAAACTTTTGAGCCTGTAGTATTTACACCACTCCAATTTCTAATAACCGAGTTAAAGTCAGAAATATTAATCTGCCCATCCCCTGTTATATCAAACGGATTTCCGCCCACTCCCCAATTAGGAATTAACTGGTTAGCATCAATCACATTAACCGATCCATCTTTATTTACATCAGCTTTATTAAAAGATAGTGTAGGAGCTTGAGAAGATGAACTTGAAGTAGAAATTTCCCCACTTGGAATAGTATTAGTCTTCAAAGTAATAGTAGCCGAAATTGGATCAGTATATAAACCGACTGGACTTCTAAATTTTACATAAACATTTTTTACTCCATCACCCGAGCTCAATGTCCAATCTTTAAAATTAGAAAATGGCTCAAGTTTACCAAACTCAAAATTTGGTATGTCATTAACAATAATCATATCACCGGCATAATCGGCCGTTAAACGAAGTTTTACCTCGCGTTTATCTGTAGTTTCCGCTTTATCGTTAATGGTTATAAAAATATTAAATGGAGGAAGTAGTGGCGCACCACCACCTGAGGCACCGCCTGAACTAGAACCACCACCCGAAGAAGAACCTCCTCCTCCGGAACCGCCCGATCCACCAGCTACCGAAAGACTTCCAAACGAAGTTCCACCGGTTACGCCAGCTATACTAGCCCCAGAATGAATTATGTCTCCACCCGTAGTTCCAGTTGGTCTAACTCTTACAGCCTGAATAACTAAATCAGAAGCCGCAGTAGATGGAGACTGAATCTGAAATGTAAAAGAAGTTGTTCCAGGCGTTACTGACGTTGGAACTATAGTCATCACAGAACTTGTAGTAGTAATGTTTATATTACTAGAAGTATCAAACTCCCATCCACTAGGCAAAGAAAATGTATGGTTTCCAATACCTATATCACCTGAAGCTCCTTCAGTTATTAATATATTTGTTAAATTAACAAACCCCGACCCTTGAGCTAAATTTGTACCTCCAGAAGCTGGAGTTACCGCTACAGCTGCTAAAGCACTAGGAAACGCAAAAACGGCTCCTAAAAGCCCTAAAACAGCTAAAATACTAATAATTTTATTCATATAATTTATAAATACTGATAATTTTGATCAATTTCAACATTAAATCAATTCTGCATATTATACTTAATATTTTTTAAAATGTCAATAGAGCCTGGTAAACATATATAATAAAGTATTTAAAACATTGACAAAACATTATAAATAAATTATAATATTACAACTGTAGATTGAAAAATCAAATATTATATTTACCAAACGAAAGGAGGAGAAGATTATGAAAAATCTCTCCAAAATTATCATTTTTGTATTATTAAGTAGTTTATCGTCAGAAGCATTAGAAGTTCCGTCAGGAACAATTTTTAATGCTTTTGGAGTAAGTTTTGAGGCTCAAGGGTCAGTTACTTTAAGGACAACAATAGTCCTTAAAAAATCCGACCAATCAAGTTGGACTCACACTCTAGTGAGTATCAACAACTTGAGTGGGTCGTGGAATAACGTTAGTTTAAATATATTCCACGGACAGTACAGTAACTTGCCGTACTCCGGGTCAGGTATTGCGCTTAGCACTGTCCAAAGCACAACAGTTGATTGGTCTACGGTTGGAGCTAATGGTGGTATAGGAGTGATATTAAATCTCTCCCAACCCACTATTTATGTAGAAAAGATAATTTTCACCAAGGAAACTACCGGAACTCTAACTATCAGAAATTTGATAGTTGACGGCAGTTTAAAAAACGCTGGAGAGTTTGCCGAATCAACACCAACCAACACACCTGTTTCTCCAACCAACACTAATACTTCGGTGCCACCGGCAACTAACACACCGACAAGTGTTGGAGGAGTATTTTTCACATATACTCCAATACCGCCGACACCGACTTTTACCAGCATGCCAGTGCCGGTAGTTATTGGCCCACCGGTACCTACAAAAATACCGATACCCATAAGCATTCCCCCTGAAGAAAAAGACAGAATAATTACTTTAAGTAAAGAACAAGCAAACAGGGGTTATGTTTTTGGCGTGAATGCTAATGGTGACGGAAATTTAACTTACGTCATCAAAACAAGTCCTAAACTAGGAAATGTATCTAATGTAAACAGCCAAATTGGTCTTTTTCAATATAAAAAGACTGAAGGGCTGGATACTTTTATAGACGAGGGATTTACTTGGACTGTGATAGAGTTAGGCACAAGTCAGGAATTTTCTGACTTTGGAAGTATAAGATTTTTCGTTGGCTTAGAACCAACTCCAACTCCCCTACCAACTGCAACAGCCACCCCGACAACAACCTCAACCCCATCCGCCACGGATATAGTTGAGGCGACTGTCACCCCAAGAATTACCGATCTGCCAGCGACGCCAACTCAAACGGCGACGCCCATTACAGAAGTTCCAGACCCAACTGCCACTAATACACCAAAAGCTTCTAATAAAGAATCTCCGGTGATAACTTACCAGTTTAATTGGAATTTTAAGCAATATGGGGAAGGCAAAATTACTATTTTTGCCAACGACCCAGACAAAGATACAATAAGCCAAAAAATTGGCATTGAGTCAATAATTGTTGACTCTTATAAAAATATTGTATCTGGAAATTTAAGTGTTATAACAATCAACATTAATACTGAGTTTCCTGGAACATTTCCTCTGCAAGTTTCAGTAAGTGACGGCAGTAGAACTAGAACGGTTTTACTTTCTGTCACTATAGAACGAGCTGTAATGGTAACCGCAAAAGGCACCAATCGTGCCTATAACTTATCAGCTATATTTGATAAGTCTATAGACATAGATTGGGGTCTATACAACACTCCAACAGGAACCAATCTATTTCACATCTTATTAAACCAAGATAATGAGATAGATAATGGTGGAAATTTAGTTTTCCACTATCTGGGACAAACTAGTCCAAATAAAACAAAAAGATTTTCGTGGCTAGTCCCAGGGTTTTCTATTCATCCTGATTATAGAACCGGACCTATGAATGGAAGCTTTTATAGATTTAAAATCGCCTCCATTTTAGGAGAAAAAGACAGACAATATATTGAATCCGAGAAAGAATATTTATTTGTCAAAAGTGACAAAATGGTATTCTCAAAAAATATCGGATACGATATAGTTGTCGCCTTCAACACAGAAGGAAGTAGAGAAAATCTATTAAACATAGATCAATATCACTTCTATGTTAAAGAAGGCAGTAACCCAAACTGGGAATATTTAGGAAGAACTATTGGAGGAGAAAATAATCTTCTGCAATGGAATTATGGTTTTGGGGAAAACGGAAGTTTTATAGATACAAAATTCCAAAATGGTCCGAGGTTAAACACCCAGTATCAGTTTGGAGTTTATGTAATCTATAAGGAAAAGGAGAATGGAATGAAAAATAGTAGTTTTTATACTATAAATTCTCAATCCAAAACTTCAACGCAAATTGTTGCTACACCAACAATTACTCTAAAACCAGTTATAATCGTTCCGACCACCCCGCCGGCACCGACATCTACAATAGTAGTTGTTGTTCCAACAGCCACTCCGACTAGAACAAACACGCCAGTGGTGCCACCAATCCCCACCAGTACGAACACTCCGGCCCCACCAACGGCAACGCCAACTCCAAGTCCCACACAATTACCGTGGAACTATCCTCAACCATATTGGTTAAGTCTTGATACGCCAGAGCAAAAAAATTACTTTTCTATTGCTCCAGATAATCAGGCTCAACATGGATTTATTAGCTGGGATAAAGAACTTGGAATGGTTTTAGCAACAACTATGTTGCCGACCGGAGAATGGCTCAAAGTAAGACAAGACGTCTTTTTTGATCCACAAATAAAGCCATATGTTGTGATTGGAGTTACTAATAATTCCACTCAACAATTTATGGTTGTTCCAACTGGAATTTGGAGAATTGAAGATAGTTCTGGTTATAAATACACTATCTTATCAACTCCCTCCAATGTAAAACCCGCTATTAATATAGTCACCGGCGGAAAAGCTCATTTTTTCACTTTTGATATGAGAGAAATCATAGAATTAGTGAAAAAAGAAATTCCTAGTCTAACTGGCGATAATTTAGCCGGCATAGATTATATAGATTGGTTTTTAAGAGCCGATCTACCTGGCGACCATCCTCAAATGTGGTGGGATTATGTCGGCTTCCTCTCCCCAGAAGAAATGAGAAATAATACATGGAAAACTCATGCGGACGAAGAAAACCTTCTTCCTCTGTATGAAGAATCTGTAGGAATAAGCAACCTAGCACCCAGCTCGGTCGCAACAGCAGAAAATTTCATATATTATTCTCCTCCAAAGTCTTTCTTCACCAAGGAAATACAAAATGAAAATGTCATTTTTGTAAATCCTGGTAATTTTTCAGAAAGATAAAAACCAGCACCTTCAACATAAAAGGGGCGATACGCAATGTATCGTCCCTTATTTTTTTACCTAAAAATTTTACTCTCTTTTTTTTCGACGCAAAAATGTCGGAATATCCCACATACTGTCTTTTATTTCCTCATTCTCTAATTCTGAAACATCGTTAACACTCTCCACCTCTTTTTTCCGGCCATCATCTGTATCCATTATAGATAGTGGATCTCTTTTTCTTTTTTGGATAGCCGCCTCAATTTCGGGTGAACGCCTCAAGGCTCCGACTGCCGGATCTTTTTGCACGCTACCAGAAGATCCAAACAACGAACCAATAGATGAGCGATTAGAAGCATCATTAAAACCGGTGGCAATCAAAGTCACTTTTACCTGCCCCTGTTTTAAACGTTTATCATTATAGGCCCCAAAAATAATTTTAGCTCCCGGGTCAACCGATTCAGATATCAAACTAGCCGCCTCATTTATCTCGGTCATTTTTAAATCTCTTCCCCCCGATACACCAAACAAAATACCACGCGCTCCCTCCGAGGACACCCCGAGCAAAGGCGAATTTAAAGCCTGACGCACCGCGTCTGTACACCTTTCCTGACCCGACCCAATACCCACTCCCACAATCGCCGAACCGGCATTTTTAATAATCGCTTTTATATCTGCAAAATCAACGTTAATTATTCCAACCGACACAATTAAATCCACTATCCCCTGCACCGCACTTTTAAGTACATTATCAATTTCCTCAAAAGCTTTTATTATCGGTGTATCTTTATTTATCACCGAAAAAATTCTGTCATTTGGAATAACTATTAAAGCATCCACTTTATCTCTCATTTTCATAAGCCCTTCTTGAGCAATCCGTGCCCTATGCGCTCCCTCAAAAGCAAACGGTTTGGTTACCACCGCTATTGTCAAAGCTCCCTGCTCACGCGCCACCTCAGCCACAATCGGAAGCGCCCCTGTTCCAGTTCCACCTCCAAAGCCGGCTGTTAAAAATATTAAATCGGCTCCGGCCAAGGCATCGACAATTTCAGGTTTATTTTCCTCAGCCGATTTAGCCCCAAGCTCCGGATTCATCCCTGCGCCAAGTCCCCCAGTTACAGATTTACCAATATGAATTCTCTTTTTAGCACTACTAAATTCCAAATCCTGCACGTCTGTATTAATAGCCACAAACTCCACTCCTCGTGGAAAATCTAAACTCATACGCGAAATAGCATTTCCACCACCTCCGCCCACGCCCACTACCTTAATATTTACAATATTAGTGTTTTTATCTTCTTTATTTAATTTTATCTTCTTTTTTTTAACTGCCATATATTACGGTAAGAAATAATTCAAAAACTTTGAAAAAGGATTAGTCAATTGTAGTCTATTATGCCCGCCATGACTATACCCACCTAAAATAAGGCCAATCGCATTAGCATACTCCGGATCCTCCATTTTTTCCTCTATTTCTTTGTTCAGGGCTTTTATGCTTGAAGTAGGCACGATGCCAAGTTGAACCGGCAGTTTTAACTCAACTCTAGCTAATTCAACTATCCCAGGCATTTTTGACCCTCCCCCTGTTAAAACAACTCCCGCCGGTAAATCTTTCTCTCGGCCAATATTTTTAAGTTCTTTATTAACCAGTTCAAATATTTCCGCTAACCGCACCTCTATAATATCAGAAAAAAATCTTCTCGCTATTGGTTTTCCCGCCTTATTATCCACCTTACTTATATCCAGTTTTTCTTTCAAAGGAATGTCCCTTGCCACCGCATATCCGTAAGATAATTTCAAAGACTCCGCCGCCTCTATTGAAACTTTAAGTCCAATCGCAATATCATTTGTTATATTAGATGATCCAATTGGTAATACATTAGCGTGCAACAATTTTCCATCCTCAAAAACACTTATACTAGTTGTACCAGACCCAATATCTATCAGCGTCACCCCTAAATCTTTTTGATTCTTTGTTAAAATTGCCTGCGCCGTTGAAATTGGATTATAAAACATTCCATTTATTACTCCTCCGCTTTGTTCCACTACCCTACTTAAATTACGCACATCAGGTGAAAAGGCATCAATCACATAACTATCAACCTCAAGTTTATTACCAGTCAAACCCATTGGGTTTTCAATCTGCTGTAAGCCGTCTACAATAAATTCCTTATTTATTGTATGAATAACCACTCTATTAGAAGCCCGCACCATATCCTGAGCCGATTTTACCACCCGATCAATATCGTCCTGATATATTTCGTTGTCTCCCCGAGACACCACCACCATTCCTCTAGATAACTGCATCCGACTTCTATTGCCACCCACATTTATATAAATATTTTTTAACGCTGGCCTAGCTACACTTTTAACTTTTTCAAGCGCTATATTTGAAGTTGCCTGTACATCGTTTAAATAATGGATTACCCCCTTCTTCACCCCTTGCGAAGAATGACGCGATAATGAAATAATATTTAAACTATTATTTTTATCAATTTCAGCTACCGCCGTCTTAATAGAAGCGGTTCCAATATCAAATCCAGTAATGTATTTAGACATAAATTAAATAAGCCTACAGGCTTTAAAACCTGAAATAAATAAATAAAAATATTTTAAAAATCTACTCGTCTTAAAACTTCCGCCTCTAAATTTTCCATCAAAGAAGTCTCTTTCAGTTTTTCATGGTTAAATCCTAATAAATGTAGAATACCATGTACAGTTACTAATTGTAATGTATAACCCTTAGATTTCAAAACAGACGGCGTAATATATATCTCTCCCAATAATTCTTTATCTCCCGGGAAATCCTCTTTTTTTTCAAAAGACAGAACTGACGCCACTTTGTCAATTTTTCTATACTCTTTATTTAATCTTAAAGACTCTTTCTGTGTTATTAAAAATACAAATAAATTTTTATCTTTTTTATTTAAAAACCACAAAACACGCCTAGCAAAACTGGCTAAACGCGTTTCAAGTTTAATATATCTCTTGTCGTAAGATTTTACTAAAATCTTAACCAATTTTTTCTTTAACAATAACTCGGACTATTTTTCCGTCAGTTCGGCCTTTAAATTTATCTAAAACTTTTTTCATTAAAGGGCCAAACTCTTTTTCTCCTAAAGATATAAGCTCGTCTACATAAGAAGCTATTTCTTCTTTAGAAATTTGCTCAGGTAAATATTTTTTAATAATAACTATTTCATCTCTTTCATTTTGAGCCAACTCCTCTCTCCCGCCTTGAGTATATAAATCAATGGCATCTACTCTTTTTTTCGCCTCCGATTGTAAAATATAAACAATCTCCTCATCACTCATCTCACTCTTCCCCTCTCCTCTTCTTTCAATCTCTTTTTTTTGCATAGCCGATATAAGCATACGCAAAACAGAAACCTTTAAAGATTCCTGCTGTTTCATCGCCTGCTTTAAATCATCTAGTATAGATGTCTTTAAACTCATATATTATAACTTACCAAGTTTTTTAAGTCTTTGCACCTCGTCTGCCTTCTTATCTTTATGAATAGCCGATAGACGCCTCTTAGTTTTTGTTAATGGCCTATCTAAAAAACGACGCTTTTTAACCTCTTTGACCACTCCACTATGTTGTACTTTTTTAGTAAACCTATAAAGCAAAGATCCAGCCGCTTCTCCTTCTTTTTTTACCACTTTCATATGTAAATACTATTTTAAACTATGATTACTTATACGTCAAATAAATCAGATTTCTATAAAATTAATTTTTCTCTTATTATCTTTCTCTCCTTCTCGCTTGGCGTATTACTAACCACCGATTGCATAGACCCTCCTCTATCACCCTTAAAACGAGGTATTATATGAATGTGTAAATGATCAACCTCCTGACCACTAGCCCTCCCCTGATTTATACCAATAGTTAATCCATCAGCTAAAACAGTTTCTTTCACTTTTTCAGCCACTTTTTTTACAGCCAAAAACAAAGATTCCACTAAATTATCCGGTAAATCAAGTAGCGTTGTATAATGCTCTTTCGGAATGACAAACGTATGCCCTAAAGCACGAGGCTGAATATCCAGTAGCGCCATAACTTTCTCATCCTCATAAACTACCCCTCCCTTTATCTCACCTTGTGCTATTTTACAAAACAAACAATCCATATTTTAAAATCTCTTTCTAAGGTCATCTACCATGTTTTTTATGAGCACCGTCTCCTGAATTCCACTCTTTAAATTTTTTACTATCACACTATCCTCATACACCTCTTTTTGACCAAATATTAAAACGAGTTCAATCCCCTCGTTATCAGCCAAAGCTAATTGTTTAGCCATTGAATCTTTAGATAAACTCTCCATGACTGAAATATTATTTTCCCGTAACATCTCAACCAGCGACAAACTCTTTTTCTTAGCTATCTCTCCTACATGAATAAAGAAAACTTTAGATTTTTTCTCCCGATTGATTGGATTATTTCCTTTTCTTTCTTTTAAAATAGAAATTAATCTCTCAAGCCCAAAAGCAAACCCCAAAGCCGGCGTCGGTCTGCCTCCCAGCATTTCTGTTAAATAATCATATCTTCCTCCTCCACACACCGCTAACTTTTCATTATTACTCTGTGGCACAAATATCTCAAATACAGTTTTATCATAATAATCCAAACCTCTGACTAATGTATTATCTAACTCATACGGCAAAGAAGTTTCGTCCAGATACTCCAACAAGTTCTTCAAATGTCCCCTACAAGCCATACAAAGACTGTCTAATATAACCGGTGCTTGCTCGTTTAAATCACACATCTCCTCCTTCTTAGAATCTAATATTTTTAAAGGATTAGAGTTTATATAATCCTCATATTCTTTAGGTATTTTCTTTAAATTATTACGATAAAAATTAGACAATTTTTTCTTTATATTCGGCTGACACACCCTACACCCAACCGAGTTTAATTTAATAATAGAGTCTTTAAGCCCTAAATCTTTTAAGATACGAAAAGCCACCAACATTATCTGCGCATCAAATATCGGATCATTTTCTCCTCCTAATATCTCAAAACCACTTTGCCAAAACTGGCGATATCGCCCCGCCTGCGGATTTTCATGACGAAACATCGGCCCGAAATAAAACAACTTTACCGGCTGAGGCAAACTACTAAAACCATATTCCAAATAAGCTCTAACTATTGAAGCCGTATTCTCTGGTCTTAAAACCCAATTATGTGTTCGGCTTTTTATATAAAACATCTCTTTCTGCACCACCTCATTTTCCTCACCCACCGCTCTTTCAAACAATTCTCCATTCTCAATAATTCCAGTTTCAATATGCTTAAACGTATAAAATTTAGCCACCTCCTTCACTACCAAGTAAACCTTATCCCACCACAAAGCCTCCTCCGGTAATATCTCATACATACCCTTAACCGACTGGAATGTTGGTCTTTTTTTGCGTGTCTTAGATTTATCCTCCACTATTACTATTTCTTTTTCATTCATATTTAATTTATATTATACAACGGCTCCTCTATTGCCCGCACCTCATTTAACGGCCACAAATTAAGACGCACCACACCCAATATATTTCCTCTATCAAGAGGCCCCCAATTACGTGAATCAAAGCTATATAACCTATTATCCCCTAGCACAAAATAATGATTTTGGTCTAAAACATATTCCACCTCTCCCGAAGTCCTAGAAGTTGGTGGAATATAAGATTCAGATAAAACCATTATTTCAGATTTATTTAATACCATCACCTTATTATCCTTAACCGTTACCGTCTCGCCCGGCAGACCAATTATTCTCTTTATATAAAAAACTTTATTGTCTCCCGGATACCTAAATACAACCACCTCCCCTCTCTCTGGCTCGCGAAAACGATAAGTTACTTCATCTACTAATAAATAATTACCATTAGAAAAATTAGGCTCCATCGAATCTCCACTTACCAAAAAAGGTTGTACTAAAAAATTCTTTATAATTAAAACCGATATAACCGCCACCAGCACCACCTCTAAAACCTCTATTAACGCCGAAAAAAACAATCTCATTAAGACTATTATATATTAGAAAAATAAAAATACAAAAACCTTAAATTGCTTATAATTTTAACGACTGCTAAAATAAAGCTAATGGCAGACATCAAGCTAATAATTGGCCTAGGTAATCCGGAAAATAAATACGAAAACACATATCATAACATAGGTTTTTTAATAATAGATTTTTTAACAGATAACGAGCCCTTAAAGACATATAAAAATTTTACTTACTTAAAAAAAGAAAACTATATATTAGCCAAACCTTTAACCTATATGAATAACTCCGGTCTAGCCATTCAAGCAATGTTATATTTTTTTAAACTCAAACCAGAAAATATTTTAGTTATTCACGACGATTCAGATAATGTTGTAGGCAAAGCTAAATTTGTAGAAAAAGGTGGTTCCGGCGGGCATAATGGCATTAATTCTATTATAGACCAATTAAAAACAAACGAATTTACCCGCTTTAAAATAGGTATTAGAAATGAAAAAGATGACGGCCCCGGTAGACGTAAAGCTGAAGAATTTGTCCTTAAAAAAATATCTAAAAAAGATATAAAGTCTATCTACAATGCCTCTAAATCATTAATTTTAAAACTCAAATTAAATAAAACTTCATTACCGACATAAGATAAGTTACTAAGAGGTAAATCAACCTCAGAAAAAGCTTTATTACTTTCTAATCTACCCTTAAAATCCAGCACATCCTGCTCTTTCAAAGCCACTCCTGTTAAAACTACCGGCGAAGATTTAGCTTGATAAAAAACTCTATTAACGGTTACACTATTGCCGGCTATTTTAATGATTGAGAGTAATAATGGCCTAAAAGAAAAACGAAGATCCTCGGCCGATGCCACTGACTCTATTAGTCTATTAAAATTTTCTGCCTCCTGTTCAAGAATTAAAACCTCCTCATTAACAACCGAAGCCGAAACCGAAGTATTATTACCTCTTTGCGCCACGACCGATTGAGCTGATTGTGTCAAAAAAACATCTGACATAAAAAAAACTAGTAAAATAAAAGATAAAGAAGCAATCACAATATTTCTCCAAAAATGTATAAAAGCTAAAATCTGATTATTTCTATAATCATCCTGCGTATCAACTTTTGCCAGAGTGATCAAAGAATCCTCCGACCTTGGAATTAATCCCCTAAGCGCCAGCCCGATTGAAACCATCCATCTGGAATCAGCCTGCGGAAAACGATTAGAGCTTAAATTAACAATATTTATATTTCCAAAATTACTAGTAATAGCTCCTATAAAAATTTGCTCACTGCCCGGAGTTGATAAATAAATATTAGAAAAAGACCCTCCCCACTTATTAATAGCGTAATTTGTAACCTGCCCCAAACTACGCACTAAAGCCGGCGCTAATGTTTGACTGGTTAAACCATTTTGACCTATTCCCAAAGCCTGCCAAGAAACAAAATAATCAAAATATAATTGCCCAGATCTAATAACTAAAAAATCAACTCCCGTATAACCACTATGAATTATAAGATAAGATCCCAAATCTTGTTTTTGTACATTTACTATATCATAAGAAACTCTAGCTAAAGCCAAAGAAGAAAACTCAACCGCCACCACCGAAAAACCAGCCTTTTTTAAAGGATTAATAAATGAATCCACCTCCATCGCCGGCGCAAAAGCTCCTATAAATTCAACCTGACCATCGGCCGATTCTTTATTATCATCTATCCGTTCAAAATCATAATAAGCCGAGGCTATCGGAATTGGAGATATCATCTGCATATTAAGTTCGGCCGCACTTTGTAAATCTCTATCCGCTACCGGCGGAATTTTAAAAGTTTGTAAATAAGTAGATGAAAAAGGTAAAGATATTATTACATTAATAGGCTCTCTAACCGGAGAGTTTTTTTCTATTTGTGCCTTTAAAGATTCTAAAGCTTTAGTAAAATTAATCACATCAGCCACTCCTTTTTGACTAATTAAATTAGGGGGTAATCTAAGCGAAGCTGAATAAATTTTATTTCCATAAATTAAAAAATATCTTAAAGCATCATAAGTTATTTCAAGACCCCCAATGGACGGTTGACGACTAATAAGCTTTGCAAATGATTCTAAATATTTTTTAATCATAAAAATTAAAGCCTAACTTCTTGAAATGATACTACATTAACTTGTCCAGTAGTAGCATCCACACTCACATCAGCTCTAATAACTCTTTGCCTTAAAAAAACAGTACTGGTCGCCTCAATTCTAGTTTTACCAACCTCGGGCACATCTTTTGTCACAACCACATTAACTGTTTCATTACCCACAGTTAAAATATAACCACCCGCATCTGAAAAATCTTTATTACGAATTAGTCTTCTAATCGCATCCTCCGCCCCACTTTTAGCCGCCGACAACGCCTCTATTTGCGCTCTCTCACCTAGACCAGAACGATTGACCGAAAAAGCCACAAAAGAAGACACCGCCGTAATTTCCAAAATTATTCCCCCCAAAATCAAAACCACCGGCAGTGTGGCCGCCGCTCTTCTTATAGAAAATATTTTTAAAAAACTGGAAGTCATAAATATATAAAATATTTACATAATTATAACACACCTATAACCTTAAAATCTCTTTACTATGATTTTCCAGTAATAATTCTATCACCCCAAAAGCTAATAATAATTGAAAAACAATAAAACTAGCGAATAATAAAGGCCAATAAAATATTGGCGAGAGCCCTCTTAATATTAAAGCCACAATTAAAACCACCATTATATAAGCCGAAGACCCATAAACATTTATCATATTCTCTATTTTTAAAGATAAAATAGAATACAAAACCTCCGACAATTGCTTGCGTGAATCAACTGGAGTCCCCACAAATTCAGCCACCTTGTTTTCATAATTTAAAATAGTTTGATTTAAAAAAATCTGCTTTTGTTCAGGCGTGAATTCAGAAAACCGTGTATCACGTCCAATCGTCTGCAAAGTCAATACCTCAATATTATCTCTTAAAGATTCCTCAAAAGAAAAGCCCGGATAAAAACGAGTTACAATTGATGAGCTGGAAGACAACGCCCCGGCGAAAATACTTCGCGACACAATACTCGTACTCCCCGACAATCCAATACTGATGTATCCCATAATTAAAAATAAAGCTATACCTGTTATAAATATTTTCATCATTGAAACCCCTACTCTAAAAAAACTTATCTGAATTAATTTTTCCATATAAATACGTGAGGATATAAAAGCTAAATAAAACATTAAAATTGTTATTGAGAGTCCAATTAAAGAAGTCCCTAAATCAGTTTCATATAAAAATATACCCCACAGTAAAATTGACTCTACCAAAATAAAAGTGCCAGCTGTTTTAAAGTCATAAATAAATAAAACTTGAAACAAAAACAGCATGGCAAACAAGGCTAATAAAGCTAACAGTAAAAAAATATTTTGCTCTATACTACTAGAAACAAATTGGTAATAAAAATAAGAAAAAGCTAAAGCCGAAAAAGAAGTCATCACCCCTAAAGTTAAAGACTTCCAAAAAGAACTATTGGATTTTTGAATATAACTTGATCTACTTAGATTCTGCTGTAGATGAGGATCCATTTTCTGAAGTATCATCTCCCTTATTATACATAGAATTTCCTATCTTCTGAATAGCTGTGGATAGCTCCTCACTATTTTTCTTTATAGACTCAATATCATTTTCATCTTTAACTTTCTTTAAAGACTCAATTTTTTCCTCAATCTCTTTTTTTAAAGACTCATCAATTTTACCCGCCTGATCTTTTAAAGATTTTTCCGTCGTATATAAAATACTTTCAGCCATATTTTTTACCTCAATTAATTCTCTCTTTTTTTCATCATCCGAGGCATGAATTTCGGCATCCTTTTTAAGTTTTTCTATTTCCTCGGGCGCTAAGGCTGAAGTTGCCTCAACTTTAACGGTCTGCTTTTTACCCGAAGCCTTATCCATGGCGGTTACATTTAAAATACCGTTAGCATCAATATCAAAGGTCACCTCAACCTGTGGCACCCCTCTTGGTGCAGGTGGAATTCCATCTAATATAAATCTAGCCAATGTTTTGTTGTCAGACGCCATTGGTCTCTCTCCCTGTAAAACATGCACCTCCACCGATGTCTGATTATCCGCCGCCGTTGAAAACACCTGTTTTTTTTCAGTTGGCACCGTGGTATTTTTAGAAATCATCGGTGTCGCCACTCCTCCCAATGTTTCAATAGATAAAGATAACGGAGTAACATCAAGCAATAAAATATCCTGCACATTTCCAGAAGGCTCTCGGCCCTCATCTTTAGCCACCAATATCTCTCCCTGTATAGCCGCTCCAACTGCTACTACCTCATCCGGATTAATACCGGTATGTGGTTCCTTACCAAATAATTTTTTAACAGAGTCATGAATTAAAGGCATTCTCGTTTGTCCTCCAACCAACACCACCTCATCAATATCCGATAGTTTAAGACCCGCTCCTTTTCCAGCTCCCCCAGTTACCACCTCCTCTACTATGACAATTGACCTATCAATTAAATCATTTACTAAAGACTCAAATTTAGCTCTAGAAAGTTTTATTAAAAAATGTTTTGGTCCATCGCTTGAACTACTAATATACGGCAAATTTACTTCAGTCTCCATCGCACTTGACAACTCATGTTTAGCCCTCTCAACTGCTTCCTTAAGACGTTGTAAAGCCAACGGATCTTTTTTAATATCAATTCCCTCCTGTTTTTTATACTCCTCTACCAAATACTCAATAATTTTTTGGTCTAAATCATCGCCTCCCAAATATGTATCTCCTCCAGTCGCTAAAACCTCAACCGTATTATCCCCCACCTCAAGTACCGACACATCAAAAGTTCCTCCCCCAAAGTCATAGACCACAATTTTGTGACTATCATTTTTATTTAATCCATACGCCAAAGCCGCCGCCGTCGGTTCATTTAATATTCTTCGCACATTTAATCCGGCAATTTCTCCGGCATTTTTTGTAGCCTGTCTTTGTGAATCATCAAAATAAGCCGGCACTGTAATAACAGCGTCAGTCACTGACTCTCCTAATCTTTTTTCAGCATCAGCTCTAAGTTTACTCAATATCATTGAAGATATTGCCTCCGGTGTATACCATTCATCTCCCATTTTAACCTCAATGCCTTGATTTTTAGCCTCCCTCATTTCATACGGTGCTAATTTTTTTTCTTTCTGCACTTCTTTGTCGTTAAACTTACGACCAATAAATCTCTTAACCGAAAATATAGTATTACTTGGGTTTGTAATCGCCTGTCTTTTTGCCAATAGCCCAACCAATCTTTCTCCCGATTTTGAATAAGCCGTCATTGACGGTGTCGTTCTATTACCTTCAGCGTTGTCAATAATCTCCGGATCGCCCGCCGATATTACCGCCATCGCCGAGTTGGTTGTTCCTAAATCTATTCCTAAAATTTTTGCCATAATATTTTTATTAAAATTATTTTATAATAACGACTTTAGCTGGTAAAATCACCTTTTCATACAACATAAAACCCGGTTGTATTTCCTCAACTATTGTTTGGGATTCTTTTTGAGGATCCTCTATTTCTGAAACAGCTTCATGAAAACGAGGGTCAAATTTTTCTAGAACTGAATTAATTTTTTTAACTCCTTGTTTTTCTAAAGATTTTTCAATTTTGTCTTTTATACTCTTTATTCCATCCTCATCAACTCCATTTTTAATCGCTCTATCAAAATCACCCATAATAATTAAAAAATCCTTTATCATAGATTCGACCGAAAATTTTAAAACATCGCTTATTTTTTCTTGCATCTCTTTTTTAAAATTTATTAAATCAGCCTGGGCCCTTCTCCACCCATTTAAATAATCATCCCTTTCTTTTTTAAGAGCCTCTATATCCAAAGAATCAGTCTTTTGAGCTTCGTTATCTAAAGTATCCATACGTCCTACATTTTAATACAAAATAAATCAAAGTCAATACCATATCCCCGCCTCCCTTATTATTTTATCATACCAAACTCTATATCCTTCAGAACTTGGGTGTAATAAATCAGAAGCAAAATACTTAAGTGGCTCATCTTGAAAAAGCTCTGCCAAATTATTAGAAAATGTATCTATATAAATAACCCCTTCTTCTTTTGATACTTGCCTAAATCTATCGCTCAAATTTCTCGCTCTTCCAGTATAAAATATACCAATTGGCTCTCTAAACATCGGCGCCAGCCCCACATTTCCCGGCGGAATCACTACCACTTTATCCGACCTCTTTTTAGTCTCAAATATTAAATCTCTTAATTTATTTTGTGCCTCGTTAATATTTCTAAACCACAAAACATCATTTCCTCCAACAAACAAAAGGGCTAAATCAAAATGCTTTCTAGAATCAATATTTTTTACTTGATTGAGCACCTCATAAGTTTTATCACCCGAATAAGACACATTTAAAACACTGGCTCCGTTTTTTATAAAAATACCAGAAATAGAATTCTCGGGCTTTGAAGCTCCCACTCCAACCCCGATAGAATCACCCGCTATCAAAACATTAAAATTAGAATTTATATTATCATAAGACAAAACTATAGCCTCATAACGAATTTTAAAAGTCTGCACCCCATGCCAAGCCAACTCCAAAGCCTGTATAAAAATTATAGACAAAAATATAAAAGCAAAACCAATAAAAAATCTCTTTCCTTGATGACTTAAGTTATTATAAAATTTCTTCATCTCTATTTATTGTAATGTATATAAAAATAAAAAACAGATAATATCCTCACAACACACCTGTTTTTTAAAAATAACTTAAAACTATTTTTTACCTAATTTCCCTATAATTATTATCAAATAAAGAGCCGATAGTCCTACTAAATCATATACTATTTTAGTCACTGTTACCCCTAAACCTAAACCTTCCACTAAATTCCATCCATTTATACCAACCAATCCCCAATTTAAACCTCCCACGATAACCAATATCAAAGCTATTAAATCTAAACCGCCTAATTTTTTCATATTTAATATTTAAAAAAATTAATATCAACCACGACCTTTATATTCACTATAGTAATTATAGCAAAAAATAACCAAAAAAGTTTTCAACAACAAAAACATTTTCTTTCTTAAGTATTTATAACTTGCTTAATTGCCATTTCTAATTCACTTGGGGTATTTGTTCCTATTCTATAAATTCTTTCGTTTCTCATAATTATTTCAACCGCCTCAAAACCGGAAACATTATATATCCACATCTTGGGCCATAGCCATAATCTTATTCCCCAGCCATAATACCAATGATTTTTGACGATTTTAACCGACACTATGTCATTAAGTAAAAACTTTTTCTTAAAAATTCCATAACCGAATTTAAGGCGTAAATATTTTTCATCAATAATGACTTGAAGCGATATGAAGGAAGCAAGAATAAATATGACTAATGTCATTATGGCAGTAACGGCAAAATTTGTGCCAGAATCAACCGACGGTGGTTCAGCTCTGGCTGTAATCTGAGCCCACGCGAAAAAAGCTAGCACAGCCAGTGTTATAATCAGCATTAAATATCCAATTTGAGTGTGTTTGTATAAAGTCATAAGCTCATTATACCAAATCCTAGGCTGGCATACCTAAAGCTTTTATTTTAACTTACATTTTTTAGCGCTTGTGAACCTACCCCCATATATTAGACACAAAGGTCGAAGATAATATAACCTTATGTCTATGAAAAAGAATCATCGAATCTCACGAACGTTGGGATGAACGAGATGAAAGCGGCAGCGAGAACGATTAGGTTCGCTCCAGTTGCACTCCGAAACTTCCACCACGCCAGAGTTGCAAGCAGGCCGAGAGCGAACAAATCCCACTCCTTCGGCTTCAGTCGGGAGAACTTCGCGATAGTGAACACGTAGAGAAATGTGAGTATACACGCAACAGAGCCAGTGAAGAACTGGAGCGTCACTACAATATCACCGCTCATCTCGCGATACGAGAGAGCGTTGAGAGTAGCAAGAAACGCCCAGACACTCCAACTGGCCGCATTGGGACTAGAATGTCCCAGCTTTGCCTGCACGTTGTACAGAACGTAAGCGACGCCGTGCAAGAGCGCCGCTGTCACACCGAGAGCGATGGTTAGCTCTTGCAAGACGCACCTCCATTTTTTGTGAAGAACTACGATTCCACGTGCCTCGCGGTCGGTTCGTCAGCACTTTACCAACGATGTCCCATATTAACAGATTAAGACATAAAAGTCAATAAGCGACAAGTACCACTCTTTAAAGAAAAAATCTTATGAAAAAATTTCTTTTACTCTTATTAATAAATCCTTTTCGCCAAAAAAGCCCTTCTAAATTATACGCAAGCAACACAGAACGCGTCACGAGATTGAGCTTTCTTTCTTGCAAAATTCCAATTGGCGGAGGGAGTGGGACTCGAACCCACAAGCCCTTACGGGCGCTAGTTTTCAAGACTAGTTCCTTAACCAATTCGGAGCATCCCTCCCAATTCAATACAATACCTTAAAACACATAAAAATCAACTAAGCCGACCTATACCAACTAGATATAAATCTGGCAAAATGCTAAATTAAAACCATGCCAAAAGCTCATTTTATAGGAATCTGTGGCGCTGGTATGAACGCCGTTGCTAAACTCTTAAAAGATAAAGGGTGGTCTATATCCGGCTCCGATAAAGGCGCCTACCCGCCTATCTCAACCTACTTAGACAACCACTATATCTCCTACCACACAGATTATAAAAAAGAAAACATACCAAGTAATGTAGATTTAGTCGTTATCGGTAAACACGCCAAATTAACTAAAGAAATCAACGAGGAAGTTAGAGAAGCCTATAAACAAAATCTAACAATTCAATCCTTCCCCGAAGTTTTAGAAGAATTAACCAAAGACACCAATAATCTTGTTATAACCGGTAGCCACGGCAAATCAACCTCTACCGCCTTAACAGCCTGGTGTTTAGAAAAATCAAACAAAAAACCAAGTTTTTTAATCGGCGCCATCGGAACCACCCCCAACACCAACGCTTTAATAGGTGCCAGTAATATTTTTGTCCTTGAAGGCGATGAATACCCAGCCAGTAATGAAAATAATAAATCTAAATTTTTATACTACAACCCAACTAACATTCTTATAACCTCATTAGCCCACGATCATATAAATATATTCCCTACTAAAGAAAGTTATATAGAACCTTTTAAAAAACTTGTCAACCTAACAAAAAATAAAATAATAATTTGCAATAAAGATGAAGACGCTAAACAATTTATTAAAGCCCTAAATAAAGAAGTTATCACCTACTCTCTAGATCAAAAATCCGATTGGCAAGCTACTAATATAAAATTAGGAGAAGTAACCACCTTTACTTTAATGCATAAAAATAAAGCTATTATAGAACTAGAAACCTCTCTTCTCGGAAAACATAATATTGAAAATATAGTTGGAGTTTCAGCCTTATTACTAGAACTAAATTTATTAACCAAAGAAGAACTCCAAGAAGGCGTCAAAACATTTAAACCCTTAGCCCGCCGCTTAGATCAAAAAAACACCAACAGCCTAATTCCAATTTTTGAAGGTTTTGGCTCCTCCTACTCCAAAGCCAAATCTGCTATTGAAGCTATTTTATTACACTTTAAAGATAAAGAACTCATAACCATTTTTGAACCCCACACTTTCAGTTGGCGCAATCAATCATATATAAAAAATTACCAAGACGTATTTGAAGGTTCTAAAGAAGTCTTAATATACAAACCCCCAACCCATGGAGCCGAAACCCACGATCAATTAAATTTTGGAGAGATAATAAAAGAATCAAAAAAATCAAACTCCAATATTTATGGATTTGAAAATATAAAGGAAGGCGAAAATATATTAAAATCTCTAATAAATAAAAATAGTATTATTCTTATATTAACCTCCGGCCCTATGGACGGCTTTATAGAAAAAACTATTCAAATAGCTGAAAATAAATTTCCATCCTTAAATTATTGACACATCACAAAATAAATTATAATATATATAATAGTAAAAAACTTATACTAAATTGAAAGGAGTAATTTAAATTGACAGAAAAAAAACCAAAAGACGGATCTTTTGTTATTATTCCAGTAGGCAAAAAAAATCACGCCTTTGTAGTTAAGCAAAATTATGGGAAATTTCAATGGTCACTCCCTGGCGGTGGAGTAGAAAAAAATCAAAACTTTGAATCTGCCGCCATTGAAGAAGCTTTACAAGAAACAGGCATGGAAGTAGAGCTAATCAAGGAACTTGGCATATTTACAGCCAGACAAAGTAAAATGGTTGTTAAGTTATTTGAAGCATCACCAAAACTTGGACACATTTCATTCCCAGGCACCTATGACAAAAAAGAAATAACGGAACAAGGAATAATTTCCCTAGATCCTCCTAAAGATTTTCCTATATTTAGAGCTCAAAGAATGTTCCTTCAAGTCTATAAAATAATTTTAGAAAATAAGATTGATTCAACCATAGAAGATTCTTTATCCGCGCCATTCAAAAATAAGCACTTGCAACAATGGGCGGAGGAAACAAAGTTCTATGAAGAAAAGCCTTAAAACAGCTTTTCTTTTTTTACTCAAAAATGTTTAAATAAAACACATGCAAGCCATAATATTAGCTGCCGGCCAAGGTAGTCGCATGAAAGAACTAATTCAAAACACTCCAAAATGTTTATTAAAGGTAAATAAAAAACCCATAATATATTATGTTTTAGAATCAATTCCTAGAGAAATAGAAGAAATAATAATACTAATAAACAACCAAACTGGGGGGAAAATAAGAAAAGAAATAGAAAATAAATTTCCAAATAAAAATATAAAATATATAGAATCTAAAAAATACAACGGCACAGCTGGAGCTTTATGGGAAGCAAAACCTTATATAAAAAATGAATTTATAGTTCTAAACGGAGACGATATAATACCTAAATCAGAAATAAAATCTTTAATAAAAAATAATCTTGCCTTTAGTGTGTCAAAAACAGTAGCCCCTAATGATAAATATCTAGAAATAATAACTAAAAATGACTATATAAAAGAAATGAGAAGAATAAATAAAAATAAAATAGACGAACCAATAAATATAGCTACTGGCACTTATAAACTAGATAAAAGAATATTTAAATATAAACCAGTAACCATTAAAGACGGTAAGGAGTTAGGCCTACCTCAAACTATTATAAAAATGGCTCAAAAACACAAAATTAAAGCCCATTATATAAAAAACTGGATATCAATAAACACTAAAGAAGAATTAGATAAGGCTAATCTAATCTTGAATTCCAATAAATAGTCTCAATTTTTCTAGTATTATCATAAGTATAATGATGCTTTTTAGGAACTTTATATTTCCAACTATTACTAATAGCCTCATTATCCCCTATATAAAAACCTAAATGTTTATGCCATTCATTATTAGATTGAAGTTTTTTTTCCCAAACCAAAATACTTCCCTTTTTTAATTCATTAATTTTTTCCCATCCATTATGCTCTAAATCTTTAACAGTTCCACTAACTGTAACATGTCTATCCTTTATTAAATCAAACATCTTCAAAACAGAAGAAATATACAAAGCACAAGAAAGATCCCCGTCTTTAGACACATCTTTTTTTTCTTCATCATCAAACCAACAATTTTTAAACATTTTTGAATCAATACTGCTCAATATAGTAGATATATAAGTATCAAATAAAATAAATTTCATAATATAAAATAAAAAATTGTAAATTGGCGGTACCTTTTGGACGAAATCAGAACCTTTTTTGACGAAAATTCGGACTTTGAATTTTGATTACAAAAACTTTTCCGCTCGGGCTGGCAAAAAGGAAAGTGGTTAGGGAGAAGGAATTTTTCGTACCAGCAAAGCTGGCACGCCACCTTGAATTAACCAAAAACTAAAACCTTGTCCGAACTCTCAACCATTTTTAACAAATCAGTCATCGTGGAAATAGGACACACTCCGCTTTCTTCTTTTCCTCGTATTTTTAGACAAGAGCCACAAGCGTAAATTTCGCCCTTCAATTCCTTGAATTCCGCCACTTTTACCGAAATATCAAAATTTTCGCTGTCGGGAATGGTGTCTAATTCTGAACCCTCACTCATTAAAAAAATTTCCGCCTGATGTCCTGCTTTCAGCGCAGTAATACCGAAACGGAATGTATTCCATGCGTGTTCGGGTTTGTTGGATTGTAGAATTATGCCAAGTTTCATAAAATTATTGTGCTGTTGTTGAGTAGGCTCCATAGCGATTAATTTCAAAATTAAGCGTGGAGCCGGTGTCTGATTTGAAAATTGCTCTTTTTCCAAACGCAAACTCCGCACGTTCTATAATATCGGCGGTTTTTTTGTAGGTGTCATAGGTCTTAAACGCGACGGTTTTTTGATCTAAAACGCGCTTTGACACAACTTTATTAATTATGCTTTTTTGATGAGATTTTTTAGTCATACGCATAAGTTTATGCTCCTATCATACTAACTTTATTGCAAAAAATCAACTTTCGCTCTTTTCCAAGTTTATTTCCCAGATTTGGTGCGGTTATCTTGTTTGCATAACATTTGACAATTATCTGCGGTCGTTTTACCGCCCTCATGCCAGGGTTTTATATGATCGGCTTCCATTTCTCCTATTTTAACATGAACCGATTATTTCAAAGAAACTTTTTGATTCTGTTCAAGAAGTTATGATAAGGAAAAGTAAGTCACACTCCAAAGGTTTGAAACCATTTTTGTACAGAGGCAAGCGGTGCTGATTTTTTATACTTGTCGTAAAAAGAAATATTATAGTTCCCCTTAACTTCAGATATCGAAAAACAATATGCGAGAGCTTGTCCAACAATGCCGTACCCCACGATACCAATATTAACTGGGGTAATTAGATTATTTTTCTTCTTGGTCATTTTTATTTGCTTGAAAATATTGTATTGTCCTCTGTAAACCTTTTTGAAGATGAATTTTAGGTTTCCATTTTAAAGACTTTTGTGCAATAGAAATACTAGGTTTCCTTCTATGGGGGTCGTCTTTGGGTAGTTGTTTTCTTTTTAACACAGACAAAGAATTAGTTAATGATATAACCTTTTTCGCAAGTTCAGCAATAGTAATTTCGGTTGGATTACCCAGATTTACGGGGCCAGTTAGGTTGCTTTTATTCATTAAAGCCATCAGTCCTTCTACAAGATCATCTACATAACAAAAACTTCTCGTTTGAGATCCGTCGCCGTATATTGTTATCGGTTTGCCTTGTAAAGCTTGTACTATAAAATTTGAAACAACGCGCCCGTCGTTTTCCTGCATCCGTGGCCCGTATGTATTGAAAATACGAGCTACACGAATATCAACCTTGTGTTCGCGGTGATAGTCAAAGCAAAGCGTTTCTGCAACTCTTTTACCTTCGTCATAGCAACTACGAATCCCTATAGGATTGACATTACCCCAGTAACTTTCTTTTTGCGGATGAAGTTTAGGGTCGCCATAAACTTCAGAAGTTGATGCTTGCAAAAATCTAGCTTTTGATTTTTTAGCCATTCCAAGCATATTAATTATACCAAAGGTAGACGTTTTTATTGTCTTGATAGGATTTTTTTGGTAGTGAATAGGGCTTGCTGGACAAGCAAGATTATAGATTTGATCTGGTTTCAAGAAGATCGGCTTAGTAATGTCATGTTTAATAATGCTGAAATTTTTATTACCGAGAAGGTGAACAACATTATTTTTAGAACCAGTAAAAAAGTTGTCCAAACACAACACCTTGTTTCCGCCTCCTAAAAGTTTCTCACATAGATGACTACCAATGAAACCAGCCCCACCAGTTACTAAAATTGTTTTTGACCTGTTCATAAAATTAAATTTATTTTAATAACTCATCAGCCGACACACCAAACGCATCAGCCAATTTTTGGATTGTCGCAAGAGTAGGATTTTTCTTGCCATTCTCAATATTGCTGATATAACCCCTATCAACATCTAAAGCTCGCGCAATATCGCCTTGCGACATCTTCTTTTTGGCTCTAATGCGCTTCATATTTTGTCCGAGTTTTTCTGATATTTGGTCCATAGTTGATTATTCATATTTTAGCACTTTGTTATATTGTTAGACAATGTTATACTAAAATCCATCATGGTATTCTACATTCAGCCGCAAAAAATTTTCGCCGTGGAAGCGAGGGCGCGGCGAAATTCCCCCCAAACCCCCCTTCTTCCGCGCCCTCGCGGGGACGATTCTTTTTTTCGGCGGAATTTGAGGCTGTATTTTGCAAAACAAAATGCGCCACCAAAAGAGATGTTGCCCTTGACCCACCCGACCCATTCGCGGGCAACGCTAAGGAACTCCCTAAAAATTTTGTTTGACTAAATGCTAAAAATTTCATATACTAACTATTGGTAAGTGATGCTTTTAATACTATATAAATATCATAGTAAAACTATACTAATATGTCAAACAAAAAATCTACAATTAGCGGGAATATAAAAAAATACCGAAACAAACTCTGTATTTCTCAAGATGTGCTTTCAAAGAAAGCAAATCTTGCTTTTCATACGATTGCGAAAATAGAGGCAGGAGCAACGCCCAACCCCACCATAGATACTGTTAAAAAAATTGCTGACTCTCTTGGCGTTTCGCTTGATGATTTAATGAAATAATGACGATTTTATGAAAATAGCGTTTATCCATAGCGACAAAAAAATAGGTACCGGCGCGCATTTCATTAACGATCTTATCGCCTGTAAATTGCGAGAAAAGGGGGCAGAAGTAAATAATTTTTATCCGCAATTTTTACTTACGGACACACCTATTCATTTTAAGGGCATTAACAACATTCTCTTTTTTTATTCATTATTGGAAAAACGCGAGGAGATATTGCGCCATGACATTA
>Ga0210057_1002428_pt1 | contig 26657 bp, 30 predicted proteins | sample CryGeyCG2114_010_2_FD_183968 | JGI IMG/M metagenome (GOLD analysis project Ga0210057, IMG submission 183968) | Groundwater microbial communities from aquifer - Crystal Geyser CG10_big_fil_rev_8/21/14_0.10 (SPAdes) (version 2) | ecosystem: Environmental > Aquatic > Deep subsurface > Groundwater ...
CGGAGCCATGGTCGATCTTCATTCAATACCAGAGGAACCAACCCCAGAATTAAGGCTTCTGCATAACGACAAGATCAAAAACATCTACAGATTTATCCAACAAAGCTAACTGCACTTTTATTTTGGAGATGACAATCACCCTGACAAAACTTGACAAATTCAAAATTATATGATAAGATAGCAACATCCTGTAATTGACCTCATGATTCAGTTCTCGATATTTAGCTGGTTGCCCCTGCAATCATTGCACGATCTCTAACATTCACCTTTAATATATTGGCGTTTAAACGACCAACGGTAGAATCACTTCAAGATCTCATAGCGACTAGTTATCTAAAAATTTTGCATTTTTTGCGAACACGCTGATTTTTTGGCTCATTCTGAGTTATGTTTATAATCCGGCACTGATATATAGCAATATAATTTGCTAGCTGCTGGCACTTCGAGACTAAATGAAAAATTAGCTGTTTGCGAAAAACTGTTCCCTAAATTACCATCTGATTCATTATCAATTCACAAATAGTTTTACATAAATAAAAACGCCACAAGAGTGGTGTTTTTATTTTGGAGCGGGTAACGGGAGTCGAACCCGTGTCTCATCCATGGCAAGGACGTATATTACCGCTATACTATACCCGCATCTCAGCCTTCGGCTGGAATTTCTAAATTCGAATTTCTAATTTCTAAACAAATACCAAATTACCAAATTTCAAACAAAACATCAATCAGAACAATTGGAGGCGTGGGCGGGAATCGAACCCGCGAGTGGAGGTTTTGCAGACCTCTGCCTTACCACTTGGCTACCACGCCGAAACCAATGATGCGGCCTGCCATGAGCCCCAAAGGGGACCCCTTGGGTCGAGCATAGCGAGTCGAATGGTGCCGATGGACAGAGTCGAACTGTCGACACAAGGCCCCGAAGAACAAATCAATGATTTGTTTACGGGGTAAAATTTTCAGCCTGTCCCGTAAAAATTTCTGGTGCTCGGGGTGAGAGTCGAACTCACGACACAAGGATTTTCAGTCCTCTGCTCTACCGCTGAGCTACCCAAGCCGAAATTTTCTACGGGATCCTCTGCTCTACCGCTGAGCTACATCGGCGTTATTGAAAACAACAAAATATTAGCAGAAAATAACGCTCTAGGCAATAATGTGTATTGATATCTCTGTTAATTTCGAGTAATTTAGAATTAATCTAACGAAAGAAAATATTATGAGCAAGAAGAACAAAAAGTTCAAAAAGCACACTCACAAACACAGTTCGAGTCAGGTCCAATCGACAGGCTTGAAGCTCGAGACTCGTAGTTCGGAGCTAGAGACTGAGAATTTGGAATCAGATGTTCAAGAATCAAGTTCTGAAATTCGAAAATCTAATTCTCCACTTCCAGTAGCCGACCCCGAAATCGCCATACTAGACGAGCGTTACACCTACGTTCGCCGTGACGTCCGAAAATTAATGATCGTTTTAGCCGTACTTATCGTGCTGTTTGTCGCAACCTATTTCCTCAACACCAAGACAACAGTTCTCGACAACTTTGGTGATTGGATCTATAAGGTGGGACATTTTTCAATCTAAAAGTTTTTAAAGTTAGAAAGTTTATAAAGTTCATAAAGTAGGCACTCGAAGATTTAGCTCAAAGTTTTTATCAGACCTGAGAGCATTTTAGAGATCTCAGTTGTCTGAACAGATAAAAGATCGAGCTGTTTCTTGTTTATATAACCCAGCTTCTCTGCGAGATACAACATCGAACGAACTTCTCCACATGAACCTTTTGCGATATACAAAAGTTTTTTAAATTCCTTATTACCCATTCTTTCAAAACCTTCGGCGATATTATTCATGACCGAAACCGCCGCCCTCTGAATTTGGTCTCTAAATGAATAATCTCGAATATTTCTAAAACAACTATAGCATTCGATCACTAGGATTTGAGACTTCTGCCACACAATAATATCTTCAAATTTTTCAAATCTCATCCAGTCCCTCCACTTTATAAACTTTCCTACTTTACGAACTTTACAAACTTTCTTACTTTCCCACTTTATAAACTAGTAACTCTTTTCTTTCGGCCGATACTGTAATGCTTCGGCTATGTGGTTTGAAGTGATCTCCTCCGAACCTTCAAGGTCGGCGATAGTTCGGGCTAATTTTAAAAGACGGTGATAGACGCGAGCGGACAGTTTCATCGACTCGACCGCTTGGCCGATTAATTTCTCTGCATTATCGGACAGTTTACAAAAACTCTTGACCTCGCGTGCGCCCATTTCAGCATTAGCTTTTTTCTTTGATTTGCAAAAACGCTTGCGCTGGACAGCTCGAGCTTTTTCAACACGTTCTTTGACTTTGCCTGACTCCTCCGCCACCTTCTCACTCGCCAATTTCTCATACTTAACTCGCGGCACTTCGATATGAATGTCGATCCGATCAAGGATGGGGCCGGAGATCTTTTTCTGATAGCGAATTATCTGTGTCGGCGTGCAGATGCAATGTTTTTCCGGATCGGACAGATAACCGCAAGGACAGGGATTTTGCGCCGCCACCAGCAAAAATTCTGCTGGAAATGTCAGCGAGCCGGTCGCCCTCGAGACAGTGACGATGCCGTCCTCAAGCGGCTGACGCAGAGCTTCGAGCACGCTCCGTGGAAACTCTGGAAATTCGTCTAGAAAGAGAACGCCTCGATGGGAGAGGGAGATCTCGCCAGGCTTCGGCCAGGTGCCTCCGCCGACGATCGCTACGCTCGAAGTCGTATGATGCGGCGAACGAAATGGTCGCGATTTTATCAAGCTTGAATTGGAATTAAAGAGACCGGCGACCGAATAAATTTTCATCACCTCGAGCATCTCATCCTCGTCCATCTCAGGCAGTATCGTCGGCAAACTTCGCGCTAGCAGAGTCTTACCTGACCCGGGCGGGCCGGAGAGGAGAATGTTGTGGTGACCGGCAGCAGCGATCTCCAGCGCTCGCTTCGACTGCTCCTGACCAGCCACATAGGCAAAGTCAAATTGCAATTCCTCTCTGCTCGGTACTCGGGACTCGGTACTTGCTACTTTTTTATGAACTTGAATTATTTCTTCCCCTCTTAAATGTTTGATCAGCTGTGTCAGCGACTCGACTGGCAAAACTCTGAGCCCTTTGATAAGTGCCGCTTCCTCGGCATTTTCCGTCGGGACAAAAATAGTCTCATAGCCGTGCTCCATCGCATACATCGCAATCGGCAAGACACCGCTAACTGATCGCAATTTGCCATCAAGCGACAGTTCGCCGATGAAGATCGAAGTTTCAAAATCCTTGACCTGATCGAATTGCTCACCGGCAAGTAAGATGCCGACCGCGATCGGCAGATCGAAGCTCGGCCCCTCTTTCTTAATATCGGCTGGAGCTAAATTAATAGTTAACCGATGTTGCGGGAAGAAAACTCCGGAATTTTTGATCGCCGCTCGCACCCGCTCCTTGCTTTCCTCGATCGCCTTGTCGGGCAAGCCGACAATAGTAAAAGAGGGCAAGCCGGCCCCAATATCCACTTCAACTTCGACTAAATATGAATCGAGCCCTACGGTAGCAGCACTAAAAATCTTTGCGACTTTATTCATCTCCCCTCCAAATTAGGACAAAATATGACTCTAGTATAATCTTTTTTTTCAAACTTAAAAACCCGCCGAGGAGGGTTGCTATTATCAATAGCAACTAAATTAGTTAAAAAAAATCTGGTCGCCACGCATACGCATGACTTAGATCCTAGTAAAACAGATCGCTAGTGAATCTAAAAATTTCTTGATTGCTAATAAGTTTTGGTGGAGTACTAATAAAATCTAGGGCCTCAATACTCTCATTTTCGTCCAGTATTTCGACCTCCTTTCCGCCAGCCTTCTGAATCCAACGCTTACAATAAAGATCAAAATAATCGAAAAAAAATTTCTCAATCAAAAAATCAGGGGTTTGCTGTTTTTTATTTTGTACGAACCTCTGTCGTGCAATTTCATAGTTCGATTTGAGATGTATATAGTGTGTCGGAATTACGATTCTTTGCTTTTGAAGCATGTCTTGCAATAAACCAAGAAAATTTTCCCGCATATCCAATTGACCCATTCGTTCAAAAGCATAAGTAAAAGCCGAGAACGAAACAAAACTCCGATCCAATAAATTTACACCGTCTTTTAAATATTCAATCCTCAAAAAATCCGACCTGACAAAGTCTAGATGAGCCGCAGGAAGAGTTTTGCGGTGCTCTATGGCCGAATTGCTTACTTTCAAAAAATCGCTATGCTCTGGAATATAATTAAAGGATTTTTCCTTCGCCAATTTTTTTAGGAAAGTGGTCTTGCCCACAAAAACATTCCCATCAAACGCTATATTTATTTTGCCAGTATGCATTTTTGACATAATTTTGGCGCTTCCTCATTGGGAGAATAGATTTTTTTTCTTATATCTTGATATTGAGCGGAGTCCCAGACTTCCTGTATCGTTTGAACGTTGAGATCGCCCATCACAAAATGTTGTTTCCAATCCATACAACAAAGCACTACCCTGCCATCGAATAATACATGTAGGCGCATTAGTGGCCTGTCTTGATAACACCCCACCACTTCAGTTTTACTAAACTTATTCGAATATTCCTTCACATTCCCTCCCCGATCGAAGAAGCCCCAGAGTTTAAAGCTAACAAAATTATCTTTGCAGTATTTTTTTGCCAAACCAATATCTTCTTCTGATAAACCTGGATACGCCACCATGATAATACTGAGATGATCGATGTTTGCTCGGAGTTTTTTGTCTTTTACTAGACAGTCGAGATTATTTTTAACGACTGGCCAGTCAAGTCCGGGCATCACCTGTTTGTGAGTAATTGGCCTAAAGCCAAAAATACTGACTCTGAGATCGTGAATGTTCACCCCTTGTAGCTGGTTCTGAATTTTTTTGGTCAAGCACTGACCGTTAGTCGAGATCTCAATTTCATTATTCGGGCAAATGTTATTTATCAGCTTAAGTCTCTTAACTATTGTTCGATCAAGAAAAGGCTCATTATTAAAATATGGGACAATTTTCGTTTCAGGATGAGCATGAATTTGATTGATGATACTCTCAAATAAACTCTGAGACATCACACCGGATGGCAAACTACCACTCACTTCCCTGTATGGACAAATCGTACAGCCACTATTACAATAGGAGTTTGTCTGAATTTCAATTGCCCGAGGAAATTGATCATACTGAATCATTACGCGATCCTATCTATACCGCGATAAATCTCATCGACAGTCTCTGCTCCACCGAGATTCTTGATTTGCGACAAAATTAAGGCGTACCTAACTGCAATATCCTGGAAAACTTCAGAAAACGAACCGATAAACTCCGAGCTCAGATCAGAACCAACAATCTCAGCCACCTTTTCACCTCTCACAACTGCAGCAATTAAACTCGTAAAGTAAACTTTTAGCATTTTCATTGATTTCAGTTTAATCTTGTCAAAATCCTCAAATTTTTCTTCGACTGCCTTAAAAATGTCTGGTCGTTCACGTAAGAGTAATGTTTTCAGGACTCCAATAGTTGTAATATAATATTCGTAATTGAATGTGACATCGCCAAGCTTTTGAACGAACACTGTGTTAATAGTCCGAAAGATTTTTTCTGTTCGCGGATCCTTAAATTTATAACCGTAGGTGATCGATTCATAGCCAAGAGCAGGCTCTATTAATCTTTCATCGATCAGCTTCTTGTGTAGCAGCGTCCCCCTGATGATTCTGGCCGGTTCCAGAATCGTACCAAGACGGAACAGTTTACAAATTTCATACAAGAGATCAATATTCAGCTTGATATCTTGCGGTGTTGAATGAGGTTCAAAAACAATATATCCGATGTGTGCATTCACCTTAAGGCGATCCAGAGTTAAGGTGATTTTTTTATATTGTTCGATGCTGATTAGCTTATTGAAAGTGGATTGACTATTTCGAGACGCATTCTCTAATCCCAAAAAGATCCTGACTAGACCGGCTCGAGTAAGCAGTTCGAGCACATTTTCGTCGATAAAAGGCTCACAACGAAGATAAACATAAAACCGTATTCTTAATTTACGTTTAATGACTTCTCTCGCAAAATCGATCAACCGCTGATTGTCGTGTTTATTTCTCCAAAAAATTGTGTCATTGAAAATAAATAGAGTCTTGCCCAGCTTTTTATGGATCTGCTCCATCTCATCGACAACAAGTTTGGAATCTCGAAAATTAAAGATGATTTCATTGCCGTTGCCCTTCCAATATCTTCCGACATGGCAGAAACTGCAACTATAAATACAACCGCGAGACGCTTCAATGTTGATATATTTTCCCCTCTCTCCAATCTCCACATCTCGTGCCGGAAAGGGTAAATCACTCAAACTAATATTTATTTTCCTCTCGATCTCACAAAGACCCCCGCTAGACAGACGCCAAATTCCCCCTCTGGTATCTCGCCATTTTCCTTTCTGTGCAACGGCAGCTATCAATTCAGAAGCAGTTTCCTCTGGCTGACCCAGAATAACACCGTCCAGCCAAGCGTTTTGCTCAAGCATTGATCGCGAGTTAATCGAAGCAAACGGCCCACAGAAAAAAACCCGACGCGCGACCCCGAGTTTCTTCAGTTTTCTCAATATTGGAAACATCAAGTGATAATCCTTGAAATTTGGTTTGGCTATCACAACAAACTTTTTATCTTCGCCAATTATTGCCGTTGGATTATGAAGTCCACTAGATTCCCTCTCTAGAAAACATAAATCGGCTTCAAAATTCTTCGTCCTGAGATAGGCCGCAATCGATCCCATAGTTAGGGAAGCTCCTGATTGCGAGAAAAGACTCCGAAAAAACACCAGTTTTGTCTTCATCTCTCATTTCCATATTATTTTAATTGACTGTATAATATTTAAATCGTCCCACAAAGTCAACTACGAAATATTTTTGCTAGAAAAGATTTTTTTTGCTAGAATTTAGTCACAATTTATTACTTGAACAACAAAATGAAAACAAGGTTAATCGTCCACAGTCTGGTAACGAACGAGAACTCAGAGATTTTACTTTTGCGTCGTTCCAAATACAATGATGTCCTGCCAAATCTCTGGGATATCCCCGGGGGCTCAGTCGAAGAAAACGAGACTGTCATTCAGGCTCTAGCTAGAGAGCTTCTAGAGGAAGCCGGAATCAAAGTAAAAAACGAGCAAATATTTTTCTTTCAGGAAAATCTGGATTTGGCCAAAGACACTCATTTTATCAAATTGATCTACTTGTCCGACCTGGATAGCTCAAACCAAGTCAGGCTCAACAAGGAAGAACATGATCGGTATCGATGGGTATCTCCAAAAAAAACGGAGGATCTCGATTTAGTTGATTATTTGAAAGATTGTCTCGCAAAACTGGACGAAAAATGATAAAACCATCAAGATGTATGATTCATTTCAGTGCGGTTCTTTTGAATTTCCTTGCCCGTAAAATGTTTACGAGTTGCAAGACCAATCGCGCGAAGTGCCGATAGACCATGGAGAAGATAAGCCAATCCAGAACCGATAACTATTTGGGGTATGTAACTCAAGCGCCTCTTCTTTAAAGACTCGTCTTGCTCCATTTCTAGAATGAGTAGATATGCAAATAAGTCAGGAATGATGAGATAAAAAAGATATGCCAATATCCATAGAGCTAAAGTACTGCGAAAACCGAGGAGGATACCAAAAAAAATAATGGGGCCGATAAGCCAGTATATTGCAAACATTAAGAAGCGTGCACTCAAAATTGCCAACTTCAGCCGGTCAATATCCCCTTTATGTTTATTTATTATTATTCTGTAGTAAACATATGACTGTAATGGGCTAAAGAACCAAATTGACTTCTGAATAAATAAGGATCTGATCGAATCAGGCGAATCAGATAAGTCAAAAAAAGGGATGGGTGTGATCGGAATCTCAAGTTGGTTCAGCTCCAGCCCAAACTCTGCATCTTCATTCATTGTTACTTCACTCAGACAAGTCACTTTTTCGTATACTGCTCTGGTAAAAAACAAGCCATGTCCAACACAGTAATTTGCCGGATATAAAAATCTACGAACAAGTTGAGGCAATTTTTGAGCTGGTAACTGCCTAAAAGTGTTATACATCTCGATTGCTAGACTCCATCGCGTTTGCCAGAGAGCGGCACTGAACAGAACGGAGCCTGTCCAGAAGTTTTTTGTTAGAACTATATGATTTTTCAGATAATTTCCGTGCTGCTGAAACACGGCTAGATCAGTCTGTGTCGACGCAAAGGTATCTATGTAATCCAATGTTTTTGGGTGTGGTTTTGAGTCTGCGTTGTAAATACCGAAGAAGTCTCGGCTACCAACATTTTTTTCGGCACAGATACCCTTGACAGCAAAGTTGATCTGATGAGCCATTTTACCATTCTCGTGTGGGTAATGATAAGTAGTTACCTGATTCGGGTATTTTCTGCACAGATTGCGAACACAATCAATCGTGTCTTCTCTGTCCAAAATCAACTTCCTTATCGCAGACCTAGTTAAATTATTAACTTTGGTTTGCTTTTTTATTGTCCCTAAAAGATGATTTTGGGCAAATATTTGAAGGTCAGAGGCATCTTTTAGGTCATTAAGCACAGAAAGGTATTTCTCGGTATTACTCTTGAAATAGGCTTTTTCTCTTTCTGTCGTAACCAGACATAAGATAACTTTTCTCGATTTACAGAATTTTTCAATGAAATATTTGACAGTTTGAGGTAGTCTAGCAACCTCATCAATTACTGGAATAACGATGAAGAAATTTCTATTTTGGCGCTTGCTAGCAAATTTGCGCTGTTTCCTTATCCAGAGGTATGACACCGAAAGCCGCTCGCAATATCCCATTCCGACCAGACTAAATACAATCGAGGCCAACCAAATTAAATTCATTTTATTTTTCTCCTTTGGAGGGCAAGCATATTTCGGCTCACCCTCCAAACTGCGCGAGCTCGTTAGAGTCAAAAAAGATTCGGGCTTCCCGCAAGGCGTCGGACACAGAGTCCGAGACATGGATAAGATTGACGACACTCGCCTGCTCTCCCTCCATCGTAAAGTCCGCTCGAATTCTGGCTCGAAGAGATAGTAGATCGTCGGTAAGCCCGCTCATCTCGACTATAAGACAGATGCATTCCCCCGACAGCATGTATTTGAGGAGTGCTGTTTCCCACTCAGGAGTGCAGAAGTACGGATACAACCTCCGGACATCTCGCTCTGTCAGCTTCACCCGACGGGTGGCAACAATCCTGACACCTGCTGTTTCCAATGCCTTGATTATCACCTCGTCGAGATTTCGCGCCAGAGCATCGGGCTTAAGGATGACGAAGCCGAGATTGAACTCAGCCGACTCTTGGTCAATCGGCTCCCTGTCAATTACGCCACGCCAGTACCTCTTCTGTCCATCTACGAGGATATACTCGCCAACGGCATCCGCATCAATCACTCCTTCAGTGTCAGGGCCACGGTAGTACTTCGCCGGCTGACCAGACTGTTCCACTAGCACAACTCGACGGTTCTCCTCATCGAAGAACCATCCGCTGATAGTCTTCAATGTGGCTGCCTCCTTTGTGCGTAGCTACTTATGCTATACCGTAATACTGTAGCCTTGTCAAAATATATTTGTCAAAATATATTCTTGTATTATTTATTTCGATGTGCTAGAAAAAACATATGAAAGAGATCACTTATATAACAAGCAATCACGAAAAATCAAACGAAGCCAAGTTAATTGCTGCCAGATTTGATATCAACCTCATCCCAAACCTAGATCTTGGTATCGATGAAATAAAATCACTAGATCAAAGCGAGGTTTCCGAGGCAGCGGCAAAACGGGCATTCGCAATTTTACATCAACCACTCATCACAGACGATGCTGGACTCTACATCGAAAACCTCAATCAGTTCCCTGGTGCGTATACAAAATTTCTCTTCCAAACAATTGGTGTTTCCGGACTCTGGCGCATTATCAATCAAGACTGTATAAATGCAACCTGGAAATGTTTCCTTACCTACATAGACGACACAAGAATAATTACTTCGATTGGACAATTAAAGGGTCAGCTTCGCACAACCCAAAACCCAGAGTCTTCAAAAGCATCTAACTACGATTCGATTTTCTTTCCAGAAAAATATGATAAGCCATTGCAAAAACTTTCTTTGACTGAAAAGTCAACTATTTCTCATCGAAAAGCCGCGTTCACAACTTTATTCGAAAAATTAAACAAGGACGATTAATGGAAAAAATTTTTTTTGTCGAAAACACAATCGGGTCGGCTTGGTTTCGTATTCTGAACCTCATAGTCGAAACTGGCAACGACTTCTACGACGAGGGTAGACCTCTACGCGAGCTAAACGGAATCAAGCTAACTATTAGGAGGCCTGATCACAAAGACGGCTTTATCTGGTCGGTTGGAAACAAAAAAGTTATCGAGTTGTTCCGAAAATCTTTTCTTGGCAGTGAAAAGTGGCTGGAAGATGTTGATATTGTCCAAAACTTTGGCAAAAACGACGCAATTTCTTATTCTGTTCGCCTGTTTGATTATGAGGGTTTTGACCAGGTTGAAAATATAATTGAGAGATTAGTCAAAATTCCTGAATCAAAACGCTGCATGATAATAACACCACTACCTCATCGAGACTGGAAACTTGATTACCTACCATGCATTGATACCATTCATTTTCTTACCAGGGAAGATAAGATCAACACCTATATCCATTGTCGTGGTCTCGATTTTGCTCAAAAAGCATATGCGAATTTTATATGTCTTGCTGAACTACAAAGTTATGTTTTGAATGAAATTATCAAAAGAGGTGGATCAAAAAAATACCGGCTCGGAACCATGGATATTATGATTGATTCGGCTCATATTTACAGCGATACTCTCCCTATCGCAAAAAAGTTAATTGAAAAAGGCAGGAAGTACAATGAAAAGAGCGGTGCTTAAAAAAAAGAGTAAGGAGTTAATTCTACACTCACTTACTAAAAAAACGAAGGAAAACATTGCGATCATCAAGAGTATTGAGAATTTCTTTATACAAATGCGCGGTTATGTCTTCAAAATGCCAAAGCCAGGAACTCCTGTCGTTGTCAGCCTTTCCGGCGGAGCAGACTCTGTCATCACTACTGCAATTCTCCTTGAAGAGTATGGTCTTGAAGTATTCCCTTTTTTTATCTCCAGAGGACAGAAGGCGGAGAAACCAGAGTTAAAAAGCGTAAAATATTTTTCAAAATATTTTTCAAAACACTATCCCAACCTCTATCATAAACCGGTTATAATGTCTGTACCAAACCCAGCAAGCGAAATTAAGCATCTTCTCAAAGAGAGTTTAATCGAAGGAACTGGCTACCCGATGCGCAACTCGATCATTATTGAGTATGGAGCCCAATATGCTTTCGGACTGGGATCGGAAGGAGTTCATGTCCGCAACATTTTTTGTTCTTTTGTTGCATGTGATGGCGACTTCGGTGCTCAGACCAGCATGACGGGGCTTCGCTCTCTGATGCAACATATTTGTATCGACATGGGCGACATGACCTGGCAAGTTACAGCATTACCACTAGAAAAGGAAATGGGGTTTTACCTTGATAAAGACGACTTGCTGAGATGGGCAAAATCAGTTGATTTGCCAGTTGAAAACACGAGGTCATGTTTCGGTTCACAAGAAAAACATTGTGGAGTCTGTTATGCCTGCAAGCATCGCAAAATCTCCTTCGAAGACGCGAGATTGGAAGACAAAACTAAGTATCTTGATACGCGCGCTTCAAAAGATTTGCCCTAAGAAGACTCTAGCTTTTTATGAGTCTGTTTCTTGAGTCCTCTCCACCAGCAATTGGTGAAGTCATCGTCTTCCTTTACCAATTTGAGTATCTTTTTCGCGCTTGGTGTCTCAACTGCCTCTTCGACATTTTTGAACCAATCCATCGATCCGGCATAGCCACGCTCGGCATAGATTTTGGCTTGAAATGCCATCTCCAGCCAATCGGCATCTTGAGCAATTACTCCTTCCTTCGAATTGCGTTGTCTTTTTTCATTCAGCAGGCTGGTCGTTTTTTTGGCTAAACCATCCGACAAATTACTGAAATGTTCATTTTCGGCTTTTTCCTCGGCAGCATGAGAATCAATATAACGAGAAGATATTTTATGATGATCACCTATTCTGCACTCGTGGTTATCATGAAAAAGATTCATGGCAGCAGCCTTAAATGGATCACAGCCCTCCAGCTCAGCCAGAACAAAAGCAATTTGAGCAGCAACACAGGAATGATCAGCAATTGAGTCGGGAAATTCGACACCAGCTAGCCTCACACCCTCATGCTTGACTCTCTTTGTCATCTGAATCTCTGAAAAAAACTTTTTAATATTTCTTGTGTCGCTCGTCATTTTCTACTTCTCTATTAGATTAAAATATACGACTGTAATCTACCATTTATGGGGCATAGTTTCAATAAATATCTTCTCTCATATACAGTTTTTTTTGCCACACACGCTCCTTGCTCTCTTCAATCGCTTTGTCGGGCAGACCGGCACCAATGTCCACCTCTACCTCTACCAAATACGAGTCTAAACCAACAGTCGCAGCCGAAAAGATCTTGGCGACTTTATTCATCTCCCCTCCAAAAACATTAGAAAAATACTTGTTGCTTTATGACTTACGCGTTTCGATAGTATTACAAATTTGTGTCATTCCCGCCCCGTATCAGAGTACGGGGTGAACTCCGGCGGGAATCCAGGCGAGGCAAACAACACTTAAGTATTAAGTGTAACTCAACTTGCCTAGATCCTCGGACCATGGCGTTGCCTGCCCGAGGATGACAGCAAGCGTATAGGCCCTATATTGATCTTATTGTATCAAAACTTTATCAAAATAATAATTTTACTGCCCATAAAAGCTTCGAGGACGCCGCAGTGGCGTCCTCGGGCTTATTGTCGCAAAGCGACAACGGTGTCACGGTTTGATCTTACCGAGACGTGGGCGTTGACCCGGCTCGATTAGGACGATCTGGTCCACACGACTCAGGTTGATGATGTCATGCCCTCGACCATTGTTGGCACGGTGATCGACCACATTGTCCCCTTGGAGAGGGATCTGGTCGAGCGCTTCGTCGGACAGGGTTTCAAACCCTAACGTCCCACCACCCCAATTGAGCCTGCTGAGATGTAACCCTTCAACAACATGCCTCGTCATCCGATTCACCCAGTTCTGCCGCCACCCTGACGGCATCTTCGTTTGGTTCCGCGTCACGTCACCCTAGATAGGACACGGTCAGCTACGGCACAAAACCTTTTCGCCATGTTGGCGATCAGGCCAGGAGCAAGTCTCCTTGTCTAAATTTTATTCTCAATAAAATTCAAGCAAGAAAACTTGATCGCTAGTTCTAAAAAAGGACGCCTCAGGCGCCCCCTTTTATCTCAACTATCTCAAACAAATTCAATCTCGTTCCAACCGACAAAAACTTTTTTTATTTCAATGTTTGGAAATTTCTTTGCGATGATTCCAGCAGTTTTATCAAGCTGTTTGATATGGAACTGAACCTCTTCATCCTCATTTTCAAACTCTTTACTGCCGCCATAAGCGCCACAGTCGATATGATCGATCAGAAAAAGCTGTTTGATTGAGTGCAATTTCAGTGAAGTCTCGATCACATTGCAAAAACTATTACGGTCAGACTCACAATCAATAATCGCCTTAGTTGCTCCGACTTCAGTCCGAAAATCAAAAACGCCGCCGGTTTGCTCACTCAGCCAGTCAATCGTTCTCTTGATAAAACGGCCATCGATGCACGCTACCGCCAGAACTTCCCAATGATGCAAATTTTTTAAGTCTGTCATTTTTATCTCCCTTATTTAACTAAAAATTCTAGCAGTTTTTTGTTTTTTGGTCAATGTTTTTGACGCTGTTTATCACAAAATTGTTTTCCCGTCAACTCTCCCCAGACTTGACGGTCGAGACGGCAGAGTGATAAACTGGACGCTGGCAGACATTAATGGGGTTTTTGTGAAAAAGAGTCTGATTTTTGCGTTTAGGCTTATCGGAACAATCGGTTTTGCCACGGTCATCCCGCTTGTTGCGTTCGCTCTGTTCGGTCGCTGGCTCGACGGCCACTTCAACACCGGACACAATTTTTTTTACACCGGTATCGTCGCAGCATTACCGGTGGTCTATCTGACCGTTCGCCAAGTCGCCAAAGACGCCGTCGGAGACTTCGAACAATTCAATAAAAACGAAAAACAAAAAGGTTAATCATAGCTAAACACACAAAACAAATTAAATCCTACGCTATAATAATATAATATTTTTTGTATTTTCGTATCAGTTTGTATTTTCGTGATTATTATGGAAATTAGTCTCGCAGCTGAAAAAATTGCCCACCTCGGGCCTATACCGATCACCAACTCGATGGCGACAAGCTGGATTGCCACAGCGATTTTAATTGTCTTGGGATATTTTGCCGCCCGTAATCTGAAATCTATTCCTCGCGGAATTCAAAATGTTTTCGAGATGATCGTCGAGATGCTTTTCGGTATGATCAACAGCATTTTCAATAACAAGGATGAGACCAAACGATATTTCCCCTATCTGGCAACGGTCTTTCTTTTTATTATTACCAACAATTGGCTCGGTATCTTCCCGGGTGTTGGTTCGATCGGTTTTCACGAACATGGTATATTTGTGCCGATATTTCGAAGCGGCAACGCTGATCTAAACACCACTTTAGCACTAGCAATTTTGACTATTATTTTGGTTCAGGTTTATGGTATAGTGGCGATTGGCTTCGGTTCGTATTCGAGCAAGTTTTTCAATTTCAAAAGCCCGGTTTTGTTTTTTGTCGGCATTCTTGAATTGATGTCAGAATTCTCTCGTATCATCTCCTTTTCCTTCCGTCTTTTTGGCAATATCTTTGCTGGAGAAGTTTTGCTCGGCGTCATCACCATGCTTTTGCCGTATGTCGGACCCGTCCCCTTTTACATGTTGGAGCTGTTTGTCGGTTTTATTCAAGCCTTGGTTTTCATGATGCTCGCCTCGGTATTTATCAAGTTGGCTATCACCAGCCATGACGCACATGCAGACGAGCCAGCCATCGCATAATAATAATTATTAGTAATAATAAAAATAAGTAAGGAGTTAAAAATGGAGAAAGAAGTAGTATCCGTTATCGCGGCCGCCGCGACCATCGCTATCGGCGCCATCGCCCCAGCCATGGCTATCGGTAAAATCGGCTCGACCGGTCTTGAAGCTATCGGCCGAAACCCAGAAGCCGCCGATAAAGTTCAGGGACCGATGATCTTGGCGATCGCCTTTGCTGAGGCCATCGCTATCTACGTTTTGGTCGTTGCCCTGATCGTCAAACTGGTCTAAAATTGGCGATAAACGAGTAAGCTAGTAATAATTTACAGCTTACCGTTTGTCAGCCAGTGATGAAATTGTTCGATTGCTCCATTGCTTCATTGTCGGCATAATGATGACATCTTGAGTCAAGTTGCGGCTCAACAATTGAGCAATGAAACAATGAAACAATTGAATTTTACGGAGTAAAATTATGGAAGTTTTAGGAATTGATGTAAAATTGATCATCGCTCAAATTGTTAATTTTGCTATCCTCTTTTTTCTTCTATCAAAGCTTCTTTACAAGCCGATCACCGGTCTTTTGGAAGACAGACAGACCAAAATTGACAAGGGTTTGAAAGACGCCGAAAAAGCGGCCAAGGACAGATCCGGCGCTGAGATAGAAGCTGAAAAGATTGCCGAGAAAGCCTACAAGGATGCCAACGAGATTTTGAAAAATGCCAAGTCTGAGGCTACAGCTGAAGCCGCCGCTATCATCAAAAAAGCCAGTGAGCAAGCCGACAGGATCATGGCCAACGCCAAATCCGAAGCAACTTTGTCAAAAGAAAAGGCACTCAAGGATGCCAAAACTGAAATTTCTGATGTCGTCGTTATTGCCCTATCAAAGATAGTTGGCGATGAATTGACGGAAGAACAGAAAAATAAATTGACCAGCAAAGCAATAATGGAGTTATAAAGTTCATCAAGTTAGAAAGTTCGTAAAGTTGAAAGAAAAATACTTTATGAACTTTATAAACTTTTTACTTTATAAACTAAGGTATGAAGCTTAAACCTACAATCTACGCTCAACTGCTGATCGACTCCATGGACAGCAAAACCGATACCAAAAAAGTGGCGGCTGGTTTCTGGCGATTACTCCAAAAAAACAACCAGTACAAAGATCTGGCCAAAATTCTAGCGGAAGTAGAAGTCGAATATGCCAAAAAAGAGGGTAAAATCCTAACTAAAGTTTTTTCAGAAAAAGCCTTAAACAATGCGGAAATTGCAGACATTGAGAACAAAGTCGCAGCAAAAACAGGTCAAAAAGTCATAATTTCAAATATTATAAAAAGGAATTGGGCCGGTATCGAGGTTGTTATCGATGACAAAGTAATTGATTTGAGTGCGAAAGGTAGGATAGAGAAGTTGGCAGAAAAATTACGAACGTAATATTCTGTCATCCCGGCCTGTGGCTGGAGAGCCGGGATCTTGAGCTGTCATTCCCGCGTTCAATTGTTGTCATTCCCGTGAAGACGGGAATCCAGGCGGCACAGACATTAAGGAATGGATCCCCGGGCACCACTCTTTCACCCCGCCTTGGGTCTCAGGCGGGGCAAGCCGCTGGTCCCGAGGATGACAAACAATACTATAGAATGACAAAATGAATCGTTTTGAACAAAAATAAGAAAACCAAACTTTGATTTTCTTACCTTGTTCGAAACATCGCACCTTGAAATTGAGATTTGGGAGTCCGCCCCGCCCCGTTGCCTCCCGAAGGGAGACGCCGGAGCTGAGGCGGACACTGCGCTACGGTTGAGCATCGTCCGGGCCTAGAACGTCAATGTGAGGGAATAGCGGCGGGACGATACCGGCACAGCGAAGTGCGGTTCTAGCCCTTTCCTGATCACCGACGTCCTTCAAACGAACAGCGATGGGTCTGTCTACTCCACCCCACTCGTTGACACGAAACGTCACACTGGTGAAGGTGATTCCTGCATCACGCAGGGTATCTTCGATTTCACCGAGTTCCGATCCGTGTGTCCACACGAAAGTCGGCATGGCGATCTCCTGCCCGCACAATACAATAAAAATCGCAAAAACGCAATAATGTTCTGTCATTCCCGTGAAGACGGGAATCCAGGCAGCACAGACATTAAGGAATGGATCCCCGGGCACCACTCTCGAGAACACCGCTGGTCCCGAGGATGACAATATAAATAATAACAAAAAAATAAGATAGGAAACTATTATGTCTACAAACAGTTTGATCGATGAACTTAAAAAAGAAATTCTTGATTTTGATGCCAAAGCCAAGGAGGAAACTCTGGGTGAGATCGCTGAGATCGGCGATGGTATCGCCAAGATCTATGGTTTGCGTGACGCTAAGTCCGGCGAACTGCTAACCATTGAGTCAAAAAACGGCCCTGTCACTGCCATGGTTTTAAACCTCGAAGAAACCTCGATCGGAGCCATCATTCTGGGCGCCTACGAGCATATCGAGGCTGGAGACAAGGTCAAGACAACCGGCGAGATTGCCAGTATCAATGTCGGCGAATGGATTATCGGGCGAGTTGTCGACCCAATTGGAAAAACATTGGACGACAAAGGCAATCCGCCAGCTGGCGGAAAAACCGACAAAGCGATGCCGATTGAAAAAATCGCTCCCGGTGTTATCACCCGCCAGGGCGTGACTGTCCCCCTTCAAACCGGTATCAAGGCGATCGACGCTTTGATCCCGATCGGTCGCGGTCAGCGTGAATTGATCATCGGTGATCGCGGCACCGGCAAGACAGCCATTGCTATCGACACTATCATCAATCAAAAAAATCAGCCGAAGGAACAACGACCGATCTGTATTTATGTCGGTATCGGTCAGAAAAAGTCAAAGGTTGCCAGAATTGTTGCCAAGCTCGAAGAAGCCGGTGCGCTTGAATATACGACAATCGTTCTAGCTGGCGCTTCCGACCCCGCCTCCTTCTCCTATCTCGCTCCATATGCCGGCTGTGCCATCGGTGAATATTTTCTCGACAAAGGCCGCGATGTTTTGATTATCTTCGATGACCTGACTAAGCAAGCTTGGGCCTACCGTCAGATCTCTTTGCTCTTGCGTCGCCCACCCGGACGTGAGGCTTACCCGGGTGATGTCTTCTATCTTCACTCCCGCTTGCTCGAACGTTCTTGTCGGCTGAACAAAGATTTCGGCGGCGGTTCGATGACAGCCCTTCCAATCATCGAAACTCAAGCTGGCGACGTTTCTGCTTACATTCCGACGAATGTTATCTCCATCACTGACGGTCAGATCTTTCTCGAATCAGATCTTTTCTACCAAGGTATCAGACCGGCACTCAATATTGGCATCTCTGTCTCTCGTGTCGGTGGTGCCGCTCAGATCAAGGCGATGAAGAAGGTTGCCGGCAAACTTAAACTTCAGATGGCCCAGTATCGCGAATTAGCCGCCTTTGCTCAATTTGCCTCCGATCTTGACGCTGAGACGAAGAAAACGATCGAGCGCGGCAAGCGGATTACTGAAGTGATGAAACAACCGCAATTTGAACCGATGGCAGTCGAAGAACAAGTTATCATTCTCTACGCCGCCAACAACGGCTATCTCGATGGTTATGAGGTCAAGGAGATTATCGAGATTGAAAAAGAGATTTTGACCAAAGCCAAGACCGGCCTCAAAGACGTTATTTCTGCAATCAAGGAAACGGGCGAAATGACGGACGCAAACGAAAAAAGGCTCCAAGACTTCCTGGCCAAAAACACCAAAAAAGTCGAAGAAGCCATCGTCGAGCAGACAGAAAAAGACAGTGAGAAAAAGACAAATAAAGAGAAAGAAAAGACTGAGGCAAAGAAATAGAAAATGTCAAAATCCGAATTACGAATGCCAAATAAAAATCTAAAAATCAAAGATCAAAATTACAAACATTTGACATTCAGACATTAGAGCTTGGACATTTTATTAGGAATTAGGAATTAGGAATTAGGAATTGGAGCGTAGCGACATATGCCTTCGACACAAGAATTCCGCCGGAGAATCAAATCCGTCAACAACACGAAGCAGATTACCAAAGCGATGCAGATGATCGCCAGTATTAAGATGCAAAAAGCGGTCAAAACCATTCGTTCGGCCAGAAGTTACATCCAAAACTCCTGGAATATTTTAGGTATGTTGGCAAAATTAACCTCACCGGAAAAACATCCCCTGCTTCAATCCCGTCCGATCAAGAAAATTGGTGTCATCGTCATCACCTCCGATCGTGGTCTGTGTGGCAGCTACAATACAAATATTTTGAATAAAGCACTCTCATATGCCAAGGGCGAGATCAAACTTGGTGTTGAAACCGATGTCATCGCTGATCTTGACCTGGTTTCGATCGGTCAAAAGGGCACAAACTTTATCAAGACGATGCCAAAGGGCGAGCTCCTGGCAGAATTTAGCGGCTTTGGCAAGGAGATCGAATTTGATGAGACAAAACCGATTGCCAAATTGATGATCGACGATTATATCTCCAAAAAATACGATCAGGTCGTCGTCATTTACTCCCACTTCGAATCACCGCTAAAGCAAACTCCTGTTGTCAAACAGATTTTGCCGATCACCAAAGACCATATCGATATTCCCGAACTGTGGGAAAATGCTGAGGAGACAGAGAAGAAAATTGAATATAAATTTGAACCAAGTCCAGATGAAATCTTGGAGCGAATTTTGAATCAGTTTATCCGAATGCAGATTTTTGGCGCAGTTTTAGAGTCAAACGCTTCCGAACACTCCGCCCGGATGTTTGCGATGCAAAGCGCCACCGACAATGCTTCGGACTTAATTTCTGAGTTGCAGCTTGTTTATAACACCGTTCGTCAGGGCAACATCACCCGTGAGATCGCCGAGATCAGTGGAGCGGCAGAAGCGATGAAGTAGTCCTTTTTTTGAAGGGGAGGACAGGTGAGGTTTATTAATTTAGAAAGTTCCATTGTTCCATTGTTTCATTGTTCAATTGTTCAATTGTTTCATTGTTTCATTGTTTCATTGTTTTAACACCAGAAGAAGTTTGGTTGCCCAGCAATGTAACAATGCAACAATGTAGCAATACATTGAATCGTTCCTTGAAAATGATGATGGGCGCAGCGGCAATCGCACCCACCACCGCGCCCCTGTTGGCGCTGTTACCCTCGAGTTGCGAAATGACCACGCAGCTCCTGCTCTGTCAGAAGCCTGACATCTGCGCGACTCTGCATCGTCATCGGATACAGGACTACGCGATAGCGTATCTCGCGGCCAGGTGAATTCAGAATGTACCCGTTCTTGAGTGCTTTTTGCATTACACTCTCTGCGGTATCATTCTTCACCACAGAAACGTAATCGATTGGTGGTCCCACTGGGGTTTTTCTCACAGCCCTACTCCTTGCGTCTGGGGCTCTTGTCCCCTGAAGCGTTATCAGATTTATACAACAAAATTATTAAATTAGCAACCGTAAAATGTCATCCCGCACTGTAAGCTAGAGATGCGGGATCTTAAACTATTAAATAGCACAAGATCCCGGCTCTCAAGAACAGGCCGGGATGACACACAAGAAAAGGAATATTATGAGTATCAAAGGAAAAATCACCCAGATCATCGGCGCCGTCATTGATGCGCGCTTTGACGAGAAGTTGCCGGAAATCTATGACGCGCTTGAATGCGAGTTAAATTTATCCTCAGCTAAAGCTACGGAGGGCAAGCACAATCGGCTGGTTTTTGAAGTCCAGCAGCACCTTGACGAAAAGACCGTCCGAGCAGTAGCGATGGGCTCGACTGACGGACTTCAGCGCGGCACTGAGATTACCGCCACCGGCGGTCCGATCAAGGTCCCCGTCGGCACGACCTCACTTGGTCGAATGTTGAACGTTATCGGCGAACCGATTGACGGCAAACCAGCGCCAAAAGCAACTGATTATTATCCAATTCACCGACCAGCTCCCGAATTTGCCGAACAAAATACCAAAGTTGAAATCTTCGAAACCGGCATCAAAGTTATCGACCTGATCGCGCCGATCACCAAAGGTGGCAAAGTCGGACTCTTTGGCGGTGCCGGTGTCGGTAAAACCGTTCTGATCACCGAACTTATTCGCAACATCGCCTCCGAACACTCCGGCCTGTCGGTTTTTGCCGGTGTCGGTGAGAGAACTCGTGAAGGAAACGATCTTTACAACGAGATGAAAGAGTCCGGTGTTTTGGAAAAAACCGCTCTCGTCTTCGGTCAGATGAACGAACCACCTGGAGCCAGAATGCGTATCGGTCTGACCGGTCTGGCTCAAGCTGAATATTTTCGTGACGAGGGCAAAGACGTTCTTCTCTTCATCGACAATATTTTTCGCTTTACTCAGGCCGGCTCCGAAGTTTCAACTCTACTTGGTCGTATGCCATCCGCTGTTGGTTATCAGCCAACTTTGGCCGAAGAGATGGGTCAGCTTCAGGAGAGAATCACTTCGACTAAGAAAGGCTCTATCACCTCGGTTCAAGCCGTTTATGTTCCTGCTGATGATCTGACCGACCCGGCTCCGGCAACGACTTTCGCTCACTTGGACTCAACTGTTGTGCTTGATCGTTCCCTAACAGAGCTGGGAATTTACCCGGCAGTTGATCCACTTTCTTCTACTTCGGCAATTCTTGATCCAAATATTGTCGGCGAAGAACACTATTTTGTTGCTCGTGAGGTTCAACGTATACTTCAACGCTACAAAGACCTGCAAGATATCATCGCCATTCTCGGTATGGAAGAATTATCTGCTGAAGACAAATTAATTGTTTCGCGTGCCCGCAAAATGCAACGTTTTCTCTCCCAACCGTTTCACGTTGCTGAAGTTTTTTCCGGCATTCCCGGTGTCTACGTCACACTGGCTGACACGATCAAAGGCTTCAAAGAAATTATTGACGGCAAACATGATAGCAAAGCAGAGAGTGAATTTTATATGAAAGGTGATATTTCCCAAGTGGGAAAGTAAGAAACAAGATATTTTTAGAATACTCAAACACCAAGATACAAACATCAAAAATATTCAATTTTTCAATTTTCGAACATTCAAATCTTGGTGATTGATTATTCTTGGTTATTGTCTCTTGATTATTGGTTATTTAAGGAAATATTATGTCAACAAATTTTAATTTAAAACTTATTGCTCCCGATGGCGTCAAATACGACGAGACGGCAACAGAAGCAATTCTCCCGACCGATCTGGGACAGATCGCTATTTTGCCAAATCATATGCCCCTCATCTCCCTGCTCCGACCGGGCGAGATTATCATCAAAAACGGCACCAAAGAACATCATCTGGCGACAGAGGGCGGGATCATTGAGGTTGCCGATAATGTTGTCAAAATCTTGGCCGACACTGCCGAAGACGCCGACTCGCTCGACGAACTCAAAATTATTGAGGCCAAGAAGGCGGCCGAACAAAGTTTGCGTACTGCCGTCGATAGCGTTGACTACGCCAACGCCGCCGCCCAGATCGAGAAACAACTGGCAAAATTGCAGTTTATAAACCGACGCAAAAAATACAAGAAATAATAAGTTGGGAAGTTAGAAAGTTTATAAAGTTCAAAGTTCTAAAGTAAAAAATCCTCCGCAAAGCCGTGAGGATTTTTTCATTATATTTTTCTAGTGTCATCCTGAGCCATTGACTGAATCAGTCACTTCTAAGTGTCATCCTGAGCCATTGCGAGTCCACCGGCGAGGTGGGTTAAGCAAGGCGTGAGGATCCTGTCACACAAGCAACAAGATTTCTCCAACCGTTCGGCAAACCTCACTGGGTCGAAATGACAAAAAAAATTTAATGCTCAAGAAACAAAGCGAGCCGGAGCTACTTCGACAATCGGTCTTTCGACCTCTTGTTTTAGTTGCTCCGGCCCCGGTTGTTGGTGTGGCGATCAAGCCGCGGACGCCTCGTTGGTTTGGTTGACCTTCACCTCAACCTTCAGCCCACGCAGTTGGGCCGTGGCGACCGCCTCGTTGACATCGGCGACGAGGAAGTCATCAACTTTCACGTCGAGACATCCGCGCCGTGCATCGACCGTCACCGTGACAGGATCGATGCCATACTGCTCGAGGATGCGGTTGAAAAACCGCCTCTCGTCTTCAAGGTCGAGACTGTTTCTGCTGTCGCCCACGGTTGCTGCTTCTTGTCCGCCTCGGCGGACTGGTCTGAGATTGACCGTCCTCTGGACGGCCTGCATCCCTTCACCGCCACAGCGATCACCACCAACGGTGGCACTGTGCGGTCCGACGATTGCGATGTCAGACTTCAACTGCAGAGGAACCTTTCCTCCGCAGATCGGGCAGATATATTCCACCCCGCGCTCTCCTCCCCCTTGGGAATGTCAAAAGTATACCACTTTTTGTGGAAAAAGCAAGAGTTCCCCTCCTGAGTCAGAAGGGGTTAGGGGTGGTATGGATAAGTTTTTTTATCATACCCCACCTAGCCTCCCCTTTCTAAGGGGAGGAATTATTTGTAAGATCTGTATATTTTCGTATTCAGCGTTTACTTGACGGTGACGCTTTTTGCCAAGTTTCTTGGCTTGTCAGGATCAAGCTTTTTCTCGAGAGCGATATAGTATGACAAAACCTGAGAATAGATGATAGCAACAATTCCGGTAAATATTCCGTGGTCGCCGACAGCAAAATAGCGATCAAAAACCTGATTATTTTCATAGGAGATACCGATTACCTCCGCACCACGAGCCTTGACCTCCATCGCGTTACTGACGATCTCCTTTGCCGCACCCCCGAAGGGGGCCCCTTTGGGGCCGTCGTTGGCAACGAAGACAAGAACCGGCGTTCCCGGGGCGATCAGGGCGATCGGTCCATGTTTCAGGTCGCCACCGGCAAAACCTTCGGCATGAATGTAAGAGACTTCCTTGATCTTGAGACAGGCTTCAAGTGAGGTCGGATAATTGACACCGCGACCAATAGCGTAGATGTTGTCAGCCCGAGCCAAACCTTTTGCCACCTTCTTTATTTTGGCCAGACTGTCCTTGACCAGGATTTTCTCGGCATCAGCCTTGATCGCCTTCAACTGCTTCTTACCAGCCGCGATTTTGTTATTCAATTCGTATGAGAGCATCATAAACATCGCCACCTGTGAGAGATACGCCTTGGTCGAGAGAACACAGATCTCCGGACCGGCCTTGGTCACGATCGAATAGTCAGACGCCCGCATCAGGGACGAGCCCATAACATTTACTAATGCTAATACTTTCGCGCCGGAATCATGAGCGCTTTTGACCGCTTCCATCACATCAGCCGTCTCACCACTTTGAGAGACGCAAATGACGAGGTCGTTTTTGCCGACAAACTTAGCAAAATATGGGAATTCGCCAGCCGAAACGGGACGTAGATTGATATCGTTGTTGAGAGCGAAGATATATGATCCGTACATTCCGGCATGGAGCGCTGTGCCGCAAGCTACCACCCAGATCTGCTTGGCGCGCTTAATCATCGCCGCCGCTTTTTTCAGCTCCACATTGCTCGTTGCCGCCGTCTTGTCGAGAACCATCGGCTGCTCCAGCATCTCCTTGATCATAAAGTGCGGATAGCCGCCCTTCTCAGCATCCTCGATACTCCAAGCAATCTTGGTAATCTTTTTTTCAACCTTTTTGCCGGTCGTGATGTTGATAATCTCATAGCCTTTTTCATCAGCTTCGACCATCTCCAGATCATCGAGAAAGATCGCTTTGTTGGCATATTTCAGGAATGCCGGCACATCGGAGCCGAGATAATAGCCATCTTTGCCAATGCCGAAGACGAGCGGGCTACCCTTGCGTGCGCCGATCAGCTTCTTACCGCCCTCTACCACAATGGCGACAGCGTAACTACCCTCTAGCTCGTTGAGCACATTTCTGACCGCTTTTTTGAAATCAGGCGTCTTTTTTAGCTCTATTTGGATCGCCTGTGGGATCACCTCAGTGTCTGTCTGAGAGCGAAATTTAACGCCCTTCTTCTCCAGCTTGGCCCGCATCTCCTGATAGTTTTCGATAATACCGTTATGAACCACCGCGATTGTCTTGTCAGCCGACAGGTGCGGATGAGAATTTATCTCCGTCACACCGCCGTGTGTCGCCCAACGCGTATGGCCGATAGCAATTGTTCCCTTCAGCTCTGGCGCTGAACTCAGCTCAAAACCACCAATTTTACCAACCGCTTTGTGCAAAAGAATTTTTTTCTCACCCGGAATAGCAACTCCCCATGAATCGTAACCGCGATATTCAAGTCGTTTCAAACCATCGACAACAACCTCCGCACCATTGACGCCACCCTTTTCATCAAAAGACTTTTTGCCCACAAACCCGACAATTCCACACATATCTACTCCTTCGGAGTTAATTTCTAAATCCTAATTTCTAATTTCTAAAAAATAACTAATTTTAAATGTTTAAATCTTAAAACATTTATAATTCAAAATTGTTTTTAAATTGAAAATTTTAAATTATAAATTCGCACTTAATGCGACAGGAATATCTTAGCAAACCTTTCCATCTCTTTGTAGTCCGTAAGCCAGTTGATCTCCGGAAAACGCCTCAGCCAGGTCAATTGCCGTCTGGCAAATTGGTGAATTTTATACTTCAAATCCTGAGACATCGCCATAAACTCAGCCGTATTACGTATTTCGTATAAAGTATTATGCGATTTGTTCCCTAATACGTTATACGTTATACCTGATACGAGAAACTGTGTTATTAATTTGTACTCCAACCCCAGAGACAAAAGCCAATCGGAGCTGATTCCCTGGTCCAACAATGACTGCACCTCCTCCAGCATTCCTTGCTCGAACCGTTCATCGACTCGACGATCAATTCGATCGAATAACTCTTGTCTTGGTAAATCGATGGCGATTTGTAAAGTTTCAAAATCCGGCTTGACTTTTGTCGGCCGCAATCCCCCTTGTGCCAGCTCAATCGCCCTGATCAGACGGTGGCGATTTTTAGCATCAACCGTTTTGACTTTATCCGGATCTAATTTCGAAATAATGTCATTTAATTGCTCGACTGTTAACTTGTCTAGATGCTCTCTGGTTAATTTGTCATCCTCGGGACCGGCGGCTTGCCCCGCCTGAGACCCAAGGCGAGGTGAAAGAGTGGTGCCCGGGGATCCAGTCAGTGAATCCTGGATTCCCGCCTCCGCGGGAATGACAGGACAGGAAGCGGGAGTGAAGGTCTGTTCAAGCTCAAACCCTTCAACTAATCCTTGAATATAAAGTCCTGTCCCGCCGACAATTATTGGCAATTTCCCTCGGCTAAAAATATCTTCTATCGCCAGCCGCGCCAGTGGCAAATAATCAAACAACGTCATCTTCTCACCAGGCTCGACAATATCAATCATCCATTGCGGCACGTCGTCAATATAACGCAGATTTGACCGCAATTGCTCTATCCCCCTCCTTTCCAAGGAGGGGTTAGGGGCGGTGAAATTATTATTTGCCTTGAATTTTGGAATTTGAATTTTGGAATTTGGGATTTTTTTGGTTATTGTTTCTTGATTATTGGTGTTTCTTTGACTTGGTTCACCTTCTTTTCCTGTTCCTAAATCCAAGCCAAAATAAACCTGACGTGAATCAGCCGAGACGATTTCTGCG
>Ga0210057_1002429_pt1 | contig 26646 bp, 32 predicted proteins | sample CryGeyCG2114_010_2_FD_183968 | JGI IMG/M metagenome (GOLD analysis project Ga0210057, IMG submission 183968) | Groundwater microbial communities from aquifer - Crystal Geyser CG10_big_fil_rev_8/21/14_0.10 (SPAdes) (version 2) | ecosystem: Environmental > Aquatic > Deep subsurface > Groundwater ...
CCCATCAAGTTTGTTACAGATATTTTTTTCATATTCATTTATTGGGGGTCTTCCAAGTACTTCAATTCCTTGTATATTTTGTTGTACATCTGGTTTTCCAAACATATTGTTTTTTTAAAATTGATATTTTTAATTTATCAGAATTATCAATATTTGTAAATACTATTTCTTTTTTGCACAAATAAGCAAGTTTCTGAGCAAAAGAGAAACAGTAATAGGTCCTACACCACCCGGAGTTGGTGTGATGAAACTAGCTTTTTTGACAGCCTCAACAAAGTTGACATCGCCATACATTTTTTTATTTTCAAAAGCAATTCCAGTGTCAATAATAATTACATTTTTCTTTAGCATATTTTTGCGTATCAAATTTTTTTTACCCACAGCACTAATTATAATATCTGATTTTTTCAAAGTTTTTGCTAAATCTTTGGTGTGTTCGTTGCAAGTCGTGATAGTGGCTTCTTTGTTTAGTAGCATTATAGAAAGAGGTTTGCCAACAAGTGCCCCAGCACCAACAATGGTAATATTTTTGCCTTTGATGTTTAGTTTGATACTTTTGAAAATCTCAAGTACAGCTTGGGGGGTTGGGGGAGTGAAGTCAGCAGTTTTCATCACTAGTTTGCCAATGTTGGTGTTAGTAAGACAATCTACATCAATAGCAGGATTCACAGCGTCTAAAACTTCTGAAGTGAAGAGTGGTTCAGGAAGTGGAAGCTGTACAATCATACCTTTGATATTTTTTTCTTTCTTCTGAATATCTTTGATATTTTTTACCAATTTTTCTTTTTCGATATTAGCTGAAAAATTGTATATTTCAAAATCAATACCAGCACAGATGGCGGCTTCTTGTTTTCTTCTAACATAAGTTTGTGAAGGTTTGTCGCTCCCAACAAAAATAACAGCAAGCTTTGGTTTGAAATCAAGTTTACTTATTTCTAGTTTAACTTCGTTTAAAATTTTTTGCGCAATTTTTTTGCCGTCTATTATTTTTGTCATAATTTTTTATTTAACCCAAAGAAAATTTTTCAAAATAGATTTTGCTTCTAGGTATACCTAATTTTGTGAGTGTTTTGGTGACTATTTTCATCATTGGTTTTGGTCCACAGATGTAGAAATCTCTTTCTAAATAGTCTGGCACCAAACGTTTTATTTTGTCTTCGTCCATATAGCCGTGTTCATCTTTGTCATTTTTTTCTTGACTTAAAACATGAATCATCTTGATATTTTTTTCAACAAATTGTGTTTGTTCTCCTTGAAAAATGGCATCTTCACTAGTGCGATGACAATTGAAAACAATTGATTGATAATTTTCATCTAGTGATTTCAAAATAGATTGTATAGGAGTAATACCTACATCACCAGCGATAAAAGTCAGCTTTTTGTTGTTTGTTCTTTTGGTGGTGAATATTCCATGTGGACCATCAATCACTACCTTAGTTCCAGGTTTTACATTGGTAATGTCTGAGCTAAAGTCGCCAAGATTTTTTACAGTAATTCGTAAGTATTTATTTTTAGGACTAGAAGAAAAAGAGAAGGGATGAGCTTGTAAAAATCTTTTTTTGTCCAAAAATCTCCAGATAGCAAATTGTCCGGCAGTATATTTGAATTTGTCCAAATTTTTTCCAGACATATAGATAGATGTCGCGCCACTTTCATCTTGTTCTATTTTTTCTACAAAAAATTCATGTTTGTAGAAACTATAAGCTGGTAAGAAAAATCGATAAAACCCTAGATTAACAAAAGTAAAAGTATAAAGTATTATCCAGTAAGCTTGGAAATAAATATTACCTAAGAAATCTCCACCAAGTTCCATCTGGTGTTCAAAAGCTATGATAATAGCAATGTAAGAAGCTAAGTGTACAAGATACCATGTTTCATATTTTAGTCTTTTGAAAACTATCACCAGAGAAGATACAAAGACAAAGGTAAACAAAAATACAGCTATAATAGCTGGTAAAAGTTCAAAATATTTTATAAAAGTAGCTACTTGAGTGAAGAATCCAACATTGCCACCAGCATAACCAACAATAACAAAAAAAGCGTGTGCAAAGATAAAAAATAGACTGAGGAAAGCTGTGATACGGTGGGCATTGGATAATCTATCAAAACCATAAAGACGTTCTACCCACTTTACTCGACCTATCAAAATCAATTGTAATAAGACAAAGAATACTGATAATAACCCTGTGATTCTGGCAATAGAGATAAAGGCATCGGATTTTCCTGTTGTAAGCATGGCCCCTGAGTTGTGAAACCAAAAATAAGAAATAATGCCAAGATTAAGTAAAAGAAAGATATTTAGTAAGATTTTTTTCATATTTATCTATAATATATTTATTGACGAAATTATTATATACTTTCTTGGCTAAAATATCAAGTTTTTATTGTTTTGTTTCAATATAAACTAAATGAAACGAAGTTACTTATTTTGTAGCTACTTATCCCCAGTTGACCCTCTTGCAGATAACTAATACTATATTAGTATAATTTATCTAATTCTTAATATAAGAAAATATGCAAAAAAATTTTTTGAGTTTAGTTGGCATTTTTGGCGCAACTTTACTATTGGGTGCTGGTTGTAATTATACTGCTAATACTGATACAAGTTCAGGTGGCGATAGTATAGTTACACAGGAAGAAAATAATATGATGGAAAACGTTGAGGGTGAAGTGGTAATAGACGTATATGGTCAAAACTTTAGTTTTTCACCAAGTGAAATAAAAGTAAAAAAAGGTGACAAAGTGACTATCAATTTCAAAAGTGCAAGTGGCTTTCATGATTTTGTCATAGATGAATTTGTTGTCGCTACCAAACAAGTTCAAACAGGTGGGGAATCATCTGTTACTTTCATCGCTGACAAAGCTGGTACATTTGAATTTTATTGTAGTGTTGGAAAACATAGAGAGATGGGAATGGTTGGTACTTTGGTTGTGGAAGAAAATGATGTCATGATGGGAGAAACTAGTTTGTCAGGTTCAGCCGATGCTATGAAAAATGATACAGACCTTAGTGGAGAAATAAATGCTGATTTAAAATTGGATCTTTCAGATGATATGAAAGAACCAGCAGGTGCTTACGAAGATTATTCAGAATCAAAATTGGCTTTGGCAGATAGTGGCAAAGTAGTACTTTTTTTCAAAGCTAGTTGGTGTCCAACTTGTAACTCTCTAGATAAAAATGTTGTAGCTAACTTATCTGATATTCCAGCTGGTGTTCATATTCTAAAAGTTGATTATGACAATTCTACTGAACTCAAGAAAAAATATGGTATCACTTACCAACATACTTTTGTTCAAGTAGATGCACAAGGAAATCAAATTACAAAATGGGCAGGCAGTCCAACTCTTAAAGAATTAGTCTCAAATATTAAATAATATTTTTTATGACTTTACTTGTCGTAGCCTTCATTGCAGGTCTTCTTACTATTTTGGCGCCGTGTGTTTTGCCACTCTTGCCAATCATTGTAGGAAGATCAGTCGATGGGCAAGATAAATATAAACCACTTATTGTTAGTGGGTCATTGGCAGTATCAATTGTCTTGTTCACTTTGCTTTTGAAAGCTAGCACGGTATTTATCAATATTCCACAAAGCACCTGGAGTTATATTTCTGGTGGTATTATTATTTTCTTTGGTCTTATTACTGTTTTTCCTGGAGTTTGGGAAAAAAATGCCCTTAAATTTAAATTTTCCAATAAATCAAATCAAATTCTTGGCAAATCTGCTCAGAAAAAAGGTTTTTGGGGAGATGTCTTGGTTGGGGCTTCACTTGGCCCAGTATTTTCTAGTTGTAGTCCTACTTATTTTCTGATTTTGGCGACAGTCTTGCCACAGAGTTTTGCCAAAGGTATTTTGTACTTAGCTGTTTATGCACTTGGCGTTTCTGTTATGTTATTAGCCATTGCTTTCATTGGACAAAAGCTGGTGAAAAAACTTTCTGGTTTTGCCGATCCAAAAGGAAAATTCAAGAAAACTCTGGGAATTATTTTCTTAGTTGTAGGTATTGCAATTTTCACAGGTTTTGATAAAAAAGTAGAAACAGCAATTTTGGAAAGTGGTTTTTATGATGTCACTGGTTTAGAACAAAGATTATTGACAACTCCAGTAGAAGACAAAATAGAAGTTGAGGGTGTAATGAACTTAAACAAAGAAGATCAAATGAAGATGAATAAATCTGCTTGGTATCCACAGTATGAAGAATTGGTAAATCCTAGTGGTTTTGTCAATTCTGAACCTTTTAAACTTGCTGACATTGTTGGTAAAAAAGTAGTGTTGCTAGATTTTTGGACTTATAGCTGTATCAATTGTCAACGTACTTTGCCATACATGCGTGCTTGGTATGAGAAGTATAAGGATCAGGGTTTGGAAATTGTGGCTATTCACACGCCAGAATTTGCCTTTGAAAAATTGCATGACAATGTGGTGAAAGCCGCCGAAGATTTTGGTCTTACTTATCCGATTGTGCAAGACAACGACTATGCGACTTGGCGTGCTTATGGTAATCAGTTTTGGCCACGCAAATATTTGATAGATGTCGATGGCTATATTATTTATGACCACATTGGAGAGGGTGGTTATGCTGAGACAGAAAAATCTATCCAAAAAGCGCTCAAAGAACTTCATGATAGAGAAGATTTGTCTGGTGAAATAGATACTAGTATTAGCAAAGTAGAAGCTGACACTTCACAAGCTGGGAGTCCAGAAACATATTTTGGTTCAGCTCGTAACAAAAATCTTGGCAATGGTATTAGTGGTAAGTCTGGATTGTTTACTTATGAATTGTCTGATAGTTTTTTAGCTGACAAACTTTATTTGGGAGGGGAATGGCTATTAGAAAAAGAATTTGCGACAACCAAACAAGCAGGAGATAAAATTGTTTTTAAATACAATGCTGACAAAGTTTTCATCGTTGCTGAAGCAGATGATTCAATCGAATTGGAAATACGTCGTGATGGAGAGCTTGTGACTGACAACGCTGGTAAAGAAATAATAAATAGTACAGTGAATGTAAAAGACAGTAAATTGTATAATTTGATTGATGAAAAAAATGGCGCAAGTGAACATGTCTTGGAAATTACCGTGAAGAAGTCGGGGGTAAGGATTTATACTTTTACTTTCGGCTAGCATTGATTTAAACAGATTTAGACTGATAAAAAACCCGCCTTTCGCGAAATTTGGGGTTTTTGTTTGACAAAATTACTTAAATAAACTATTAATTATAGTTGAAATTCTTCCGCGTGGGGCGGGAGAAAGGAGGGATACAATGACGTTGAAATCGTCATCGAGATTCTTCGTGCGTTCTTCTTCGCGGTTGAGACATTTATCAATCGTTTCTCGCAAGACGTAGAGATGCGTTTTGCGAGATGGCAGTTAGAACGTGCGAAATGAGTGAGTGTTCGTCCCGAGTCAAGTTCGGGGCGGACGCAACACAAATAAAAAAATTTGAATTAAAAAACATCGTCATGGCTGACGATGTTTTTTAATTATATTATTTTCTTATCTAAGAACTTTTGGATTTAGGTTAGCTTCAGTAGTAAACATTTGTGGATCAATAGTTCTTTCAAAACAGACTTTGCCAGTGCTGTGTGTCCAGTTTTGTGATAGATAAGGAAAAGAATTTATCACGCCATATTTACTTTTGTTTATGGCATCTTCACTAGTGAATTCTGTATCAAAATTGGCGCATAGTTCAAAAGTAAGATCAGATTTTATAGTGTAACTATATGGTTCATTTGTTTTCGGATCGGCAGGAATCATGAAGCCTGTAATATCATTTTGTAAGAGAGATAATTTTTCTGGTAAAATATTTTTTTGTTGCCAGTAATTGACTATTTGGCCTTGAATATCAGCCAAATTTTGTATTCTTGTATCGTCAAATTTTTGTCGTCTTTGTTCTTGTGGTGAACCAACTATAAAAAATCCTGCTATGACACTTCCCAACACTACTACTGATAAGATTGTCGCTAAAATTTTTAGCATATTTGTTTTTTCATTTATTTTTTTCAAATCCCACATATAATAAGCAAAGACTGCTCCTGCGACCAAAAGTACAACTAACACTTTCAAGAAAAATCTAATAGTAAGTTCACCTTGTAAGAAATTATAAACAAAAGTCATGAGATCAATAATGATAGTAACTGCAGCTAAGAAAAGTGTGAAATATAAAAGCCACTTGCGAAGTCTGAAGTCTTTTTTTTCTGGCACTAGTCTAATATCTTTTTCAAGTAGCCAAGTAGTAATTATAAAAGCTGGAACAGCAATCAAAAGTACAGAGGATGACCATGTGACACTATTGGTAATACCGTCAAAATAGTAGTTTAACGGATCTGGAAAAAGTTTGTTGACGTATTGAATAAGCAAGGTAATGAAAGCTACTACACTGAGATAAAATGTGAAAATGTTGAAAAGATGCAAAAAAGCATCTTTTGGTGTGTTTTTTGTTGGCTGATCCATATAATTATAATTAGATGAATTATATTTACTTAATTCTAGTATAGCATTTTCCACAAAAAAAACCAGCTTTCGCTGGCTTTGAAGATTTGTGTTAGGTTTCAAACTATAATAGTTACCTTATCATTAGCAATATAACACTGCGCATTATTTATCTCTTTTTCTTCTTTATTTTTGTTAGTATATTCCAAAATTACTTTACCAGAGTTCAATAGATTGAACATTTCGGCGTGTCCAGACAAAATTTGGATAGCACCAGAAATACCTGGTACAGTGACACTTTGTATGTTTTTGTATTCTTGTGTTTCTTTGGCAGAAGTTATAGTGCAGGTGAGCATAATAATTTTTTAGGAATGACAAACTTATGGTTATCATCCCTGTCTTTTTATCTTTTTATCTTATTTCTTATTTATATCATCTAAAGAACCAATCATATAAAGTTTGTCCAAATCAACTTCATCAAATTCACCTGAAAGAATTCTTTCACAACCTTCCAGAGTTTTATCCAGTGGTACATAAACACCTTGTTTGATATTGAATGATTTAGTAACAAAGAGTGGCTGAGTCAAAAATCTTTGTAATCTTTCGGCTCGTTTGGCCACAATTCTATCTGTACGAGATAGCTCATCAATGCCGAGAATAGCAATAATATGAGAAAGTTCTTGGTATTGTTGAAAAGTAGCTTTTACTTCTGAAGCTATTTTGAAATGATGTTCACCGGTAATTTCTTTGTCTAGTGCCAGAGAATGAGAACGAAGTGGGTCAACAGCTGGATAAATGCCTTTTTCAGCAATACTACGTGATAAAACAAGAGATGAGTCAAGGTGAGAGAAGATAGCCACGACAGCCGGATCTGTCAGATCGTCAGCTGGCACATAGACAGCTTGGATAGAAGTGATGGCTCCTTTGTCACTTACCAACATTTTTTCTTGCAAAGTCGCCAAATCTTTTTCTAATGTTGCCTGATAACCAAGTTCAGATGGTACTTTGCCAAGTATAGCGCCAAGTTCCATCCCAGCCATAGTATAACGAAAAATATTATCAATAAACAAAAAAACATTGTTTTTTAGGGTATCACGTAAATATTGTGCAGCTGTCGCAGCGGATAAACCAACACGGGCGCGACTTCCTGGAGATTTGTCCATTTCACCAAAATAAAGAGCTGTATTTTTGAGCATGTCCAATTCTTTCAAAGTTTCATACAAATCATTTCCTTCGCGAATACGTTCGCCAATGCCTGCAAAAATTGAGTAGCCAAGTTTTTTGAGAGCCATGTTGTGAATTAGTTCAGTTATCAAAACTGTTTTTCCTACACCTGCTCCACCAAATAGCCCTATTTTATCGCCCATACGAAAAGGGACTAGTAAGTCAATTACTTTGATACCAGTTTCTACAACTTTTTGTTTTTTGTTTTGGAAAAGATTGTCCACTTTTTTGCTATCATCATAAATTGACAAAGAAATTTTGCTTTTGAAAGCTAATCCGTCAATTGGATTACCAAACATATCAAACATGCGTCCCAAAATATCTTTAGATAGAGCAACTGACAAAGGTTGGTCGTGGCTAAGTACTTCTTGACCTTGAAAAATACTGTCCAGTGGTGAAAGCCCAATAGCCAAAACCGTATTTTGATCTTTACGTTCAATAATTTCTAAGAAAGTATTTTCATTTAGGTTTTTGGCGACAAGTAAGGTGTGGATAGCTGGTGGAGAGGAGTCAAAAGAAATTTCGGCTACACCACCACGAATAGAAGTAATTTTTCCAGAGTTATTTTTCATAATGTTTTTACTTTATGGGCTGTAAAACTTTCCAATTGTCTGGTTGTTATAATCCGACGCTGGTCTTTTTTGAAATTTAATTTTATTTTTTTGATGAGTTCGTCTGTTTTGACTGTGGCGTGTTCCATAGCTACGGTGCGTGCAGATAATTCTGACAATTTGCTTTCCAAAATTATTCTGTGCATTGACATAGCAATATATTTTTCCAAAAGTCCGGAAAATATTTTTTGTTTGCTTTGGGCAAAAATAGGTAAACCTAATTTTTTTGTTTGCTCTGGTTTTTGTTGTTTTGATAAAGCAAAATCAAAAGGTAAAAATGGAATAAGTGTAGCTTCTTGTTCGGCCAATGACAAGAAACGTGGGTAAATAACATCTATATTAGACAAACTTTTATTTTTGAATTTTTCAAAAAGATAGGCCGTCAGTTCTAGTATTTGCTCTCTTTGTGGTATATCAGAGAATTCCGCAAAAGTTTTTTGAATAGTTATTTTTTCTTCCAACAAATATTTTTCACCTTTTTCTCCAACAACTACAATAGATTCATATTTGTCTTTGTTATCCAAAAATATATTGGTGATATTGTGCCAAAGTCCACCAACTAAACCTTTGTTGCCACTAATAACTACAAGCATTTTTCTGTTGTTTTGCCTTGTTTTCAAAAATTCATGTTGGTTGTCTGTATAAAAATCAGAAAGTCTTAGCATAATATTTTCAATATTTTGGGCATAAATATTCAAGCTATTTACTTTATTTTTTAAGAAATGAATAGAAGAAGCTGCTATTTTTTCAACAGTTTTGACAGTTTCGGAAACATCTGAAAAGCCTTCTATCTGATTTTTGTAAGATGAATAAGTTTTCATATTTATTTTTCTATCATGAATTCTTCTTTGAAATCGGAAAGAATTTTTTGTAGTTTTATTTTTATTTTTTTATCAAAAATTCCTTGTTCTATTTTGTCTAAGACATCAGAGTATTTGTTGTTTAGTAAATCTAAGAGCATTTTTTCAAATTCACTCCATTTGTCTGTGCCCATATCATCAAAGAAACCTTCTTCTACTAGATAAAAGAGAATTACTTGTGCAGGCCAAGAAACATTGCTATGTTTTTCCTGGGTCAATAGCTGCAAGGTAAGATCACCACGATGGATTTTTTTTTGGGCAATATCACTGACCACAGTTTCTAATTGTGTTAATTTTTGTAGTTCTTTGTGTTGGGACAGTGAAAGACGAATACCACCTACAACTTCTTTCAAAATTGCTGGTTGAACTTGTGAACCAAGACGAGAGACAGAGAGTCCAACATTGACAGCTGGTAAAAAACCTTTTTGTAAGAGACCACTTTCAAGATAAATTTGTCCATCAGTAATAGAAATGATATTGGTTGGAATAAACGAAGTGATGTCGCCCTCTTGTGTTTCAATAATAGGTAAGGCCGTAAGTGAGCCGCCACCATTTTTGTCAGACATTTGAGCAGCCCTTTCCAATAATCCGGCATGAATAGAAAAAATATCCCCAGGATAAGCTTCACGACCAGGGGATCGTTCCAAAAGTAAAGAAATACTACGATAAATTTTGGCATGTTTGGAAAGATCGTCATAAATAATGAGAGCATCTTGTCCTTGGTCACGAAAATATTCACCAATCGCACAACCTACAAAAGGAGCCAAATATTGTGAAGCATAAGAATCTTCGGCTGTGGTAGCAATCACAGTGGTATAAAGAAAAGCACTATTATTTTCAAAAAGCGCGGTCATATCAAGCATTTTTTGTTTTTTTTGTCCACAACTAACATAAATACAGATGACTGGTGTTTTGGCATGTTTTTGGTTGAGGACAATATCTTGAACCAAAGTAGTTTTGCCAAGCTTCTGGTCGCCGATAATAAGTTCTCTTTGTCCACGTCCAAGAGAAAGGGCTGCATCAATAATTTTTATGCCAGTTGATAAAGGTCTATTGACAGCTTTGCGAGCAATTATGGGAGGGGCTTGTTTGAAGATTTCATAAGCTGTACCTTTTAGTTTGCCCAATCCGTCTCGCGCCTCACCAAGACCATCTAACACTCTACCAACAATTTGGTCGTTGATATTGATACTAAAAGTTTTTTGACTACGGAAAAGTGGCTTGTCAAGTGGAGTGTTTTCTGAAAAAAACAATACTTCTACCAAATCTTTAGCAAATCCAATTACTATGGCAACCGGATTTTTTCTCTCGTTCATTATTAGTTCATGCAAAAAAACACCAGTGAGGCCAGTTATTTTGGCTACGCCAGAAAAATAGGAGACGACGTGTCCTACTTTTTTTTTAGTTTTTTTTGTAGAAATAGTCTTAATCATTTAGATCTTTTAGACGTGATTTAATTTGTTTTATTATTTTATCTTTTTCAGTTTCGGCTTCGGCATGAATACGTTTTTGCATATTATCACTAATATTTTCAGCTTCAGTAATTATTTTTTCTGCTTCTTTTTTGACTTTGGATAATGTATTATGCCTCTTTTTTTCAAATTCAGTTTTTTCTTTGTCCAATATTTTTCTTTCCTCTACCACTTGTTGCATTTCTTTTTCATCATCTTCAATACGTTTGACTATGGGCTTGTATAATAGTTTGTTGAGCAACCACAAAAGAATAGCAAAGTTGATAATCTGTGCTAAAAGCAATTTTAGATCTACACCTAAGCTACCTAGTAATTGCATAAAAATTTAAAACATTGATTACACTGATTTTTTAAGATTACACTGAAATAAAAAATCATCTTTATTTAATAGTAAGTTTATTTTACAAACTTTAAGATAAGCGCAATGACTAAAGCATAAATAGCAATAGCTTCGGCAAAGGCAATGGCCACAATCATAGCAATTTGGATTTTGCCAGAATTTTCTGGATTGCGAGCCATACCAATAAGGGCGGCTACACCAATCATACCAATCGCTAAAGCTGGACCAATAGTACCAATGGCCATAGTAAACGCTGATGGATCTTGAGTCATATTTTTTGTTAATTATTAAATTTGATTAAAAATTTTGTAAATGATATTTTATTCATTAGCTAAGTGATGTAGGGTACTGGTTTTTATAAAAGTCAAAGTCAAAGCAGCAAAGATAAAGGCTTGAATAATGCCTACAAATATTTCCAAAAACATGAAAGGTAAGGGTAATATATAAGGAACTAGATAAGAAACTACTAACAACAGAACTTCACCAGCAAATAAATTTCCAAAAAGACGAAAAGAAAAAGATAAAATTTTTACAGATTCAGAAATAATCTCAAAAATTCCTAAAATAAAATTCATAATTCCGTGAAAATTGAAAAATCTTGCCAAAAAACCTTTGAGACCAAGTGCTTGTAAAGAAAAAAATTGGATAGCTAAAACTGAAAAAATAGAAAGGGCTATGGTGGTTGTCAAGTCACTGTTTGGTGATCTTACCAAGGATGCCATCTCTGTAGCAGATTTTTTGACAAAAATAGCATCGAGGAAGCCTGGTATGAGAGCAATGATATTGGCAGTAACAATAAACAAAAAAAATGTTGCAATGAGTGGTAAGATTTTTTTGGAAAGTTTGCGATTGTTAGTTATTTTATCACATAATTGCAAAAGTTCATAAATCAAAATTTCTATTCCCTTCAAAATTATATTTTTATGTCCTTTTTTGTGAAAATAAAAAATAACACTAGCAACAAGTAAAATAATAGTTACCAAAATAGATGTCAAAAAAGTGTTGGTAATATTTAGTCCAACAATATTAGCAACATACTCTGATTGTAAACTAATGTTTAGCATTTGGTTTGTCATTATCTTTGTTGAGTAATGGTTCTAACAAATGAAAAACTTCATAAACAGTAATAACAATTCCAGCAAAAAGACCAAGTAATAGTAAGTAGGGGGTGGTGCCAAATTTTTTGTCAAAATAATAACCAAGAAAAATAAAGCCGGCAATAGGTACCACAATAAAAAATCCTAGTTGCCAAGCAACGGAAATGGCATACATTGTTTGAAATGTATTTTTGGTGTTTTTCATAGACAGGCAAAAAAACAGAAGTCAAAATCTAGAGAGTATTATAGCACAAAAAGAAATAGTAAAAAACAATTTTGTGATTAAAATAGTATTACACTTATTTTATATTATATTACTTTCTAGAAAAATTTACAAATAAAAAAACAGACTATTTTAGTCTGTTTTTTGAAATATTTTAGTTAAATAACTTAAATACTATCCAAATTCCAAAAATACCTCCAATAGCAGTACCAAGCACTGAAGAAAAAGAAAAAACACTGGCTCCAAACCAGACTGGCACATAAGCACCAATCGTACTACCAATTATCATCCCAAGCATGACTAATTTTTTGTCCATATGTACGTTTTTATTCTGTTATTTTATATTATAACAAAAAACGTAGCTTATTCAAGCTACGTTTTTTTGATTCAAATTATTTTATCTCTTCCAAATAAACTTAGTAAATTTCCAAGCATACTTAGCGACGAATAATATGATGAAGAAGTAGAGAATATATTGTAGTACTATCAAGATCCATAGTACAAGATTGATACTAACATCCTGGACAAGTTTGTTGGTATCTGTCACAAAAGATTTGATAGCAAGTTTCCAAGAATCTTTTAGATTTTGTCCATCAACAAATTTGTTTTCAATAATATAAACATTGAAATAAGTATATTCAAGTCTATCCAGTTGATCAGCTTTGGAACGATTCAAGCTATCTAGGTTGGTTGTAATATTTATTTTTTGTTGTGTTAGTTTTTCAATGATTTGAATTTTGCTATCAATTATTTTTGCCAAGGCATTGGCGTCTTGAGTTTTGGTGGCGATGGCAGTGATATCATCGTAAGATTTGACAGCATTGGTTAGAGTAGATTCTATTGAAGTTAATTTCTTTTCTAATATCTCTACTTCGCTCGTATAATCATTGATAACATTTTTGATAGTAAAAATATTTTCATTTAATTCTTTTGGATTGAGAGTTTTTATAATATCCAGAATTTCTGTAACTTTGTCAGTCTTCACTTTGAAAGTATAGCTACAACTTTTTTCATATTTACTAGCATTTTCAAAGATGACATCTTCGCGAGCTTTTAGTTCAGAGATGCTATTGCAGGTATCTACTAGATTACGGGTTTCAATATTGGCATTGTAATTTTTTATTTCATAATTTTCAGCGTCACTGCCAGTAGTACTGTTGCTAACTGGTGGCATGATTTCTGGGGCTATATTTCTGGCAGACAAGCCTACATTACTATCATAAGCCATTCCAGCTGAATTTCCACTAATAGGCATAACTTGACTCACTGAGGTTTTATTTCCAGATAAAGAAGAAACAAGTGGAGTGACAGAATAGCTGATAAGTTTTATTCCTAAAGCGATTACGGCGATGACGACGATTGCCAGTCCGGCTAGTTTTAGCACATTGGTTGGATTGAGATTGAAATTTTCGGCGAATTTCATAGGTTGTGTATTAAGTTAATTAATGATTTTATTATAACACGAAATACAGGTTTTGGCTGTGTTTTTGTTTTTTTGTCTATTAATCCATTAATTACAATTTTGTTTAATTACAATGTTCACATTCCAACCCAATTTCTTTAATTTCTTGTTTTGTAACTATTTGGAATGTAGGATGATGAATATTGTATTTTATTCTCAATAATTCCATTGCTTCGGCTAAAATTTTTATCCTCTTTATTTTGTCCATTTCGTCAATAATTATATGGGTGCTTAAAAAACGATCTTCGGAACCAGTCTGCCAGATGTGCAAGTCGTTTATTTCTAGCACTCCAGTTATTGTTAATAATTTGGCCTTAATTTCTGCAAAATCTAAATCTTTAGGGACAGAATCCAAAATTATATTTATTGCTTCGGTAATTATTGCGTATATTTCTTTTAACAAAAACAATGAAATAATAATAGAAGCCAGCGGATCAAGAAAACCCCAACCAGTAAAATATATTACTCCGGCACTAATAACTACACCTAAAGAAAACAAAGCATCTTGAAAAGAATGTAGCCAGGCACTCTTCAAGTTCAAATTTTTATCTGCACCTTTTTGTAGTAAATATGTCGCCAAACCATTGCCCAAAAGTGCTATTCCAGCCACAATCATCATGGTCATTCCCGAAACTGCTTCTGGATTGAAAAGTCTAACAATTGCCTCAAATAAGACAAACCCAACTATACCCAAAAGAGCGGCACCATTCACAAAAGCAATCAATATTTCGGCCCGTTTATAGCCATAAGTTTTTTTTTCAGTCTGTGATTTGTCCGCCAACTTCTCACCCCACAGACTCAAAATCATTGAACCAATATCAGTTACATTGTGTAATGCATCAGTAATTAAGGCAAAACTTCTAGAAAGAATTCCAAAGATAATCTCAAAAATAACAATTAACGTATTAATGCTGATTGACCAAATGAGATTTTTTGAAGCTGTGGGGTGATTGTGTTCGGACATAAATTTATATCTGTTTTCAAATCGGTTATTTGATAATTGCATTAAACAAATATCCCGTAAAAATAATCCCTAGACCAACGACAGAAGCGAAGATAATTATTAGTTTAGTCTTCATCACTTTTTTCAAAATCATAAATTCTGGCAAAGATAGGGCAGTAACCGCCATCATGAAAGCTAAAGTCGTGCCAATCGCCACACCTTTTTCGGTTAGAGCACTGACCAGAGGAATCACACCAGCCGCATTGGAATAGAGTGGAATGCCGATGATTACCGCGAGTGGCACAGCATACCATTTGTCTCCACCAGCATATTGTGTCAAGAAGTCAGCTGGAATATAACCGTGTATCCAAGCACCAAGCCCAATCCCAATGATGACATAAAGCCAGACTTTCTTAATAATATCCCAAGTATAGTTTAGAGCATATTTGTGTCTTTGTTTGCTAGTCATCTTTGGTAGTGGTAGATTGTTTTTTTGTTGATTTTTGCGGACTAGATCGGTGAGTAGATGCTCGACTGGCAATTTGCCGATGATTAATCCTGAAAAAATAGCGATAAGTAAACCGCTGACGATATAAATAGTGGCAATTTTCCAACCAAACATCCCAAACAACAATACCAAGGCTACTTCGTTGACCATAGGTGACGACACCAAAAAAGAAAAAGTAACACCAAGAGGCACACCAGCTTCAACAAAACCCAAAAAGAGGGGAACAGCCGAACAAGAGCAAAAGGGTGTAACAATGCCGAGTAGAGAAGCGAGAATGTTGCTCACAAATTTATTTTTGTTGGACAAAAAATGTCGTACTTTTTCTGGTGGTAAATAAGAACGGATGATAGAAACTACGTAAATAATGACGATTAGCAATAAAAAAATTTTGATAGTATCAAATATAAAAAAATTGACAGAACTAGCGAGTAGTGTGTCTCTAGAAATAGAGAAAACTTGGTAAGTCAACCAATCGGCTAATAGTTGTATTGGGTAAAAAATATTCATAGATTAACATTTATTACCACAACCACAACTATTATTTTTAATTGGAATTGTCGTGTCTATTTTTGGTGTATTATTCAACATTTCTTTTATTTCACCCACATCTGGGACACGACCATAGCTAAGCACTTTTTCATCAATAACAAGGGCGGGTGTGCTCATAATTCCATAATTCATAATCAAACTCATGTCTGTAATTTTTTCTATCACTACTTCTTGCAAATCCAAAGCTTCTACGGCTTTTTTGGTGTTTTCTTCCAATCTTTGACAATTGGGACAACCTGAACCGAAAATTTTTATGAGCATATTATTTGGTTAGTACTAAATTAAAATTAGTTAAATATTTGTTCAAGATTTTGTGATTCAGTTCGTAATAGACTTTTAGCCCTTGCTTGTTGGATTTTATCAGGTCAAATTTTTTTAGGACACTGAGATGGTGTGAAGTCAAATTTTGTGATAAGTCCAAATTTGGCCAAATTTCACACACACATTTTGGTTTACTTTTCAAAATACACAAAATACGCATCCTATTTTCTTCAGAAATTATTTTCAAAAAATCTACAGTCTTTTTCAAATCGCTACTTATTTTTTTGTTAGAGCAACATTTTATTTTTGGCATATGTTTTTGTTAGATTATATCAACAGACATTGATATAGTACAGTATAATCTTTTTTATGGCAAATTGTGGATAACAAAAAACCAGCTTGAATAGCTGATTTTATTGGCTCGGCGAGTGGTGCTTCCCGACTTAGTCGGGATAAACTTCTCGCCCCACTTTTTTATATTGATTAATTTTTGAAATAAAAAAGAACGTGAAGTAATCACGTTCTTTTCTGGCTCGGCGAGTGGGGCTCGAACCCACGACCCACTGGTTACAGTTTACTCTTCCTTTCGAAAAAGACTGGACTATTTCATCACCCATGCAACTAACCCCGATTTAATCGAGGAGCATTTCGGGTGCGGAGCGCTTCGAATCCGTTTTTACGAATCCTACTCCCACGAGGGGATAGTCTCTGAACCTTCCCAAAGCTTTTAGAATATCTGTTTGAGAACAAACCTTTTGCAAGGATCCTCAATTTATTATTCTTTTCTTCATCTGAAAAAATTAAAGCTATGGGCTTGGCTGCAGGTTACCATTCTCTAATCAAAGAAAATCAGGTTTCCTGTCTACCAGATCAGCGATCTTGTAGTTTCTGCTATTACAATTAAGTAAGACAGAACAGTTCACTCCGTTGGCACTGTAGCGTTTCCACTACAGGCTGCTATTTGTTTCACTCCCGAGTAATCGGGGGTCAACACGATTTAACAGCCAGTTGCTCTACCGCTGAGCTACCGCCGAATATAAATTGTAGGCTTACTATAGCAAATTTTGAAAATTTGTGCAAAATAAACCGCTAATAGTATATCATAGGTTTTCTATTATGTCAATAAAAAAGTTGTCCACTATTTTTTTATAATCTATACAAATTGGCTATTATTTTTGATGATTTACAAAAATATCGAAAAGTAGTAAAATATATAGGCTAATAAAAAATTATGAAAAAAATATTTTTACCATTACTAATATTTGTTATAGCTGGGGGAGCTATATTTTTTGTACGTATTGGTCATACTGAAAAACCACCCAGCGAACCAGAAAATACTCTCGAAGTGAAAGGGATAAAAGAAGAACCAAAATATAATATTCAAACTCATATTGTCGCAGACAATGATACTTTTGCCAAAGTAATGTCTGATTTTGGCATTGATTATAGTGAGATGTTGGCTATAGTTGATTCAGCTTCAAGTACTTATGATATGACCAGTATCAAACTTGGGCAGCCAATTCGTCTTGCCAAAGATGAAAGTGGTAAAGATGCTTATTTAGAATACGAAACTGGTAAAGAAAATTATATTCATATTGATTTTTTGAATGATGGAAAATTTAGCGTAGAAAAGAAAGCAATTGAATATAAGACTGAGATTGTCAAACAAAGTGCCACCATAAATAATTCTATGTACTTGGACGGATTAGATGCCAATATTCCAGAAGGTGTGATTATTGATTTTGCTGACGTCTTTGCTTGGACTATTGATTTTTCAGTACAAGTTCAAAAAGACGATAGTTTCGAAATACTTTATGAAAAAAGAAGTAGAGAAGGACAAGAACCAAATTATGGTCGGGTTTTGGCTGGTAAATTTGTAAATAGTGGCAAAGTTTATACAGCTTATCTTTTTGAAGATGAAGAAGGTAAAGCAACTTATTATAGTGCTGAGGGTGAAAATTTGCAAAAACAATTTCTCAAAGCGCCACTAGAATTCAAGCGTATTACTTCAGGATTTACTTATGCACGTTTTGATCCTATCAATTATAGTAAACAAAAGCATTTGGCCATTGACTATGCAGCATCTATGGGGACACCTGTTTTGGCAGTAGGGGACGGCACAATAGAATTTGCTGGTTGGAGTACTATTGGTTTTGGTAATTTTGTTAGTATTCATCACAATGACACATATACTACACAATACGCTCACATGTCGGCTTTTGGTCCTGGTATAAAAAAAGGTGTGCATGTCGTCCAAGGTCAAGTGATTGGTTATGTGGGAAGTACTGGACATTCTACTGGTCCACATTTACATTATCAGATAAAAGAAAATGGTGTTTTGGTAAATCCATTAAATCTTGATTTGCCAGCTGGTGATCCTGTACCTGAAGATAAGCTTGAAGAATTCAAGAAAATTGTACAAGAGTATAATAATTTAATGAAATAGAAACGTTTTTAATGGCTACATTGTTACATTGTTGAATTGTTTTCTTTATATAAACAACAATTTAACCATTTAACAATATAACAATTTTCTTGTAAATTATATTGACTGATGTTTTAATATAAACTAATTAACAAATTAACTATTTCCACCCTTTGGGTGGTCAGCCTGTGGCTGAAACTAATAAACCAAAATATGCAAGACATACAAGAAATTTTTAATAAAATAGAAAAATCAAAAAAAGAGATGAAAGAATTAAAATCAGCTTACAAAGAAGCTCTAGATGGCGTGCAGGAATATCAATTATTACAAGAACAATTGAAAGCTTTGCGTGAAAAAAGAAAACATGTGGAACAAACAATCAGAGAACAATTTTCTACTGAGATGATCAAAATTGATGATTTGAAAATTGATATAGAATCAGATATGGAAATGCTTAGTGACATTGCTATCGCCAAAATTACCAAAGGTGAAAGTATTGGTATTACTGATAAATATAGTAATGAATATGAACCAATTTTCAAGGTAAAATTCAAAAAAGTTGCTTAAATTACAATAAAATACCGCTCTCTATGTGGTATTTTTTTTATCCACAATTGACCATTTTTTTTAAAGTGAGATACTACAGTAATCCTGAATCGAAAATACGACGAGGGATCTGTAGAACCTGAGAATCTAGAATTATTTAAAAACATCTTTTAGAATCAATTCAAGATTTATTAATTAAAAACATTTACATTTAAGAAAGATCCCTCTCCGTCCTACGGCGGTTCGGGATGTACAAGGAAAAAATATGACTGTTACAGTATATTCCACCGCAAGTTGTCCATATTGTATTATGGCCAAAGATTATTTCAAGGCTAATAATATTGAGTACACAGATTACAATGTAGGCGAAGACCAAGCTAAAGGTCAAGAAATGGTTCAGAAGTCTGGACAAATGGGTGTACCTGTTATTGATATTGATGGTACAATCATTGTAGGTTTTGACAAAGGTAGAATCAATGCCGCACTTGGACTTTAGAGCAAATCCAGCAGAGTAAGCAGATTAAGCTATAAAATAAAAAAACGCTTTTCATTTAGAGAAGTGTTTTTTATAATCAACAATTTGGCAATTTACCTCCTTTCCCAAATTAAATTTATGTGTTAAAATATAGCAACATTAAATCAAAAAAATCCTTTAAATATTTTTTTATAATTAAGTAATGTAAATTATTTTTGGGAATTTTAACTTAAGAAAGATCCCTATCCGTCCTTCGGCGGTTCGGGATGAAGGTAACCTTATGTCAAAAGAAATAGTACTAGACATTGAAACAATAGGGGATATACGTGAATTTGATAAATTGGAAGTCACAGTCGTCTCTATTTATGAATATGAAACTGATAAATATACTTCTTTTGAAAAACACGAATTAGGACAACTCTGGACAATACTTGAAAAAGCTATAAGAATAATTGGTTTCAACAGTGAACATTTTGATTTGCCAATTTTAGACAAATATTATGCTGGTAATTTGATGTTATTTCCACAGTTAGATTTGTTGAAAGTTGTCAAAGATACTTCTGGCAAACGTTACAAACTAAATGATCTAGCCAAAGCAACATTGCAAATTGAAAAGAGCGCCGATGGACTCCAAGCGATAGAATGGTTCAAAGAAGGTAAGATGGATGAAATAAAAAAATATTGTGAGCAAGATGTAAAAGTTACCAAAGAGCTTTATGAATATGGCAAGAAAAATAAGATGATTTATTTCCCGACTTTGACAGGCGAAATTCAGCCAATTGGTGTGGACTTTGACATGCCTGTAGCTTTTGCAAATGCTCAGGGGCAGGTGACTGGGAGTAATATTAATTTGACACTTCCTCTTTGATAGCAGAAACAGCTACTCAGCAGACTCAGTAGATACAGTTTTTAATAAAAAAAGATTATCTAAAATAGTTAATCTTTTTTATTTTTTATAAAATGTGTCTCCGCCCGCATTATCTTGAAAGACGTTGCGGGCGGTGTGCTCCTAATTGTTCTTTTTTTCTTTCCGAAGGTCAAGTGTACCTCCAGTCAGATGGATTAGGAACATTAGAAGGAGCACGAGGCACAACAATGCTGGTGATAGTAGCCAGAAGGCTACCGTCCCAACAAATTTGATTGCCTTCATAACTCCCTCCAGAGTTTGATTCTTCGCACCGCGTGAAGAACACCTGTAGTTAACTTTATTTTGCCAAATTTGTCAATAAAAAGTGACAAACTTGCGTTTGTCACTCCATTTAATTTATTTATTCTGTTGGATTTGCTTATCTGCCTTTCCTCACATTTCTATTTTCATATTCTGTTATAATTTTTTCCATATCTTTTTCATTGAGAGCTGGTAAGTATTTGTTATAAAAAATGAATTCACTATAAGATGCTTGCCAGAGACAAAAACCTGACAATCTTTGTTCACCACTAGTTCTCACTATCAAGTCTAATGGTGGTACTTCCAAATATTTTTCAAAATTTGTAGCACCTTTTTTGACAGCACGTCTGATTTCATCTTGCCCACCATAATCAAGACAAAGTATCACGGTAAATTTTTTGAATTTTTTAGTTTTTTCTTCCAAGTCTTTTATTTTTTTCATCAGCGATTTTGGTAGTCTTGTTTTTCTACCAGCTTGAATAAATTTAGTTTCTTTTTCAATCAACTCATGTCCCCAATTGTCACAGACCTCTTCAAATAAATCCATTAGATTTTTTACTTCCATTGGAGTACGGTTCCAATTTTCAGTGGAAAAAGTATAAACAACGAGAGTGTCAAATTTATCATTGTGATTATATAGATATTCAAAAACAACATCTTTGACAGCTTTGAAGCCCTGATAATGACCTTCTTTAGTTGGTAGATTTTTTTCTTTGGCCCAGCGTCTGTTGCCATCGGCTATGAGACCTACTTTTAGTTTTGACATAGGTAATACAATAATCCCGAACTGGCGAAGCACAGAGAGGGATCTTTCTTAAGTTAAAACTTCTAAAAAATAATTTACGTTAATTGATTCTAAAAAACTTGTTTTTTAGTTCATATTTCACAGAGTCTACAGATCCCTCTACCTCGTACCTCGATTTCGGGATTTTGTGCACCTAAAAAATTTCAAACTTAATATTTTTTACCTCCATCCCATTTTCAATCAAAAGTTTGCGAACATCTTTGACCATCTCAGGACTACCACAGAGATAAAAGTGATTGTTTTTTTTATTAAGCACTTTTTCTGGTAGGTGAGCAGTTATACGTCCACTCATACCTTGCCAATTTTCATTTGGTTGAGAGAGTGTAATATCAAAATGAAAATTGTCGTACTTTTTGGCAAGTTTTTCTATTTCTTCTTGATAAAAAATATTTTCTTCATGACGTAGTCCAAAGATAAGATACATTCTGCTTTGGTGTCCATAATCTTCAAGCGCAGTTTTGATCATAGAAACTATTGGAGCAAGACCACTGCCAGTAGCACAGTAAGTACGTTCTACATCTTCTTCTGTAATTATGAAATGACCCATTGTTTCTGAAATCGTAATCTTTTCTCCAACTTCAATTCTTTTGAAGATTTCTGAAGCAAGACCGCCTGCAAAAAGTTTTATACAAAGGTTAAGTGTTTTATCGCTTGGTTTAGAAAAAATAGAGTAAGATCTTTTACCCTCTGGAAAGATGGTTTGCAAAAATTGACCTGGTTTGAAGTCGTAATTTTTTGGTTTTTCTAGTTGTAGTAAAATAGTATCAGAATTCAAATATTCTTTCTTTATGATATTACTTTTGTATCTTGTTATTTCCATATTATACACAGTTTGACAAAGGTTTGAAAATGTTATATCATACCGTACAGGTATAATATATCAAATTAAGTTATTTTTAACATTTATTTTTAATATGATTAGTATCAATAGACAAAGTGACTATGCAATTCAGCTGGTTGTAGCTTTATCCAAAGTCAGTAAAAAGGCTCCTTTGAGTCTCAAGAAATTCTCTACAGATAGTAACATATCTTTCCTCTTTTTGCAACGTATTGCTAGATCACTAAAAAATGCAAAATTGATAAATTCTAGTAGGGGAATGTATGGGGGTTATTTTCTTGTAAAAGCTATCAATAAAATTACTGCCAAAGAGATTATGGAGGCTGTGGACGGTCCTTTTGGTGTTGCGGCTTGTTTTCGTGGTCATGCTTGTCCACGGGTTAAGACTTGTACCTCTAAACAAGTTTTGAATAGTCTAAACATACAACTAAACAATATTTTATCCAGTATGATTATTGCTGATTATATTGTTAAAGTCAAATAAAAATTATGTCATTTCCACAAAAACCTGAAAACAAAAGAACAGTCTATTTTGATCATGCGGCCACTACTTATATAGACGATGAAGTGTTGCAAGAAATGCAACCATATTTTTCAGATATTTATGCCAATCCTTCCGGACTTTATGCTATTGGTCGGGAAGTCAATGGAGCGCTTGAAGATGCTCGTCGTCGTGTGGCTCAAATTTTACACACATTATCTGACACTATATTTTTTACTGGTGGTGGCACTGAGTCAGACAATATGGCGATTCTTGGCGTTGCTCGCAAACACGAAAAAAATGGCAAACATATTATCACTACTAAAATTGAACATCATGCGGTACTTTATCCTTGTGAATATCTTGAAAAACATGGTTTTGAAGTTACTTATTTGATACCAGATGAGTTTGGTTTTGTAAGTGCTAAACAAGTCAAAGAAGCACTTCGCGCTGATACAATCCTTGTTTCTGTGATGTATGCCAACAATGAAATTGGCACCGTGGAACCTCTTGCTGATATTGGTCGCGAAATTCTCAAATGGCGCAAAGAAAATAATACCAAATATCCATATTTTCATACTGATGCATGCCAAGCTGCTGGCGCTTTTGATCTTGATGTAGAAAAATTACATGTAGATTTGATGACAATAAATGCTAGTAAACTTTATGGTCCAAAAGGAGTTGGAATTTTGTACAAACACAGAAATGTGAGTATTGAACCAATTATTTTTGGTGGGGGACAAGAAAGAGGTTTGCGTTCTGGTACGGAAAACGTACCAGGTATTGTTGGTTTTGCTAAAGCTCTAGAAATAGCCCAAGAGAATAGAGAAGTGGAAAATAAAAGATTGATTGAACTTCGTAATTATTTTTGGGAAAGATTAGAAAAAGAAATTCCCAAAATAAGACTAAATGGATCAACTTTGGATAATCCTGAAACACGCTTGCCAAACAATTTGAATGTTTCTATTTTGGATATTGAAGGTGAAGCCTTACTACTATATTTAGACGAATATGGTATTGTTTGTTCAACTGGTTCGGCCTGTACATCAGAGTCACTTGATCCTTCTCATGTTTTGCTCGCTTGTGGTTTGCCCTATGAATATGCTCACGGCAGTCTTCGTTTTACCCTTGGTAAAAGAACAACTAATGAAGATGTAGATTATACTATGAAATATTTACCAGAAATTGTAGATATCTTACGCAAAATTTCACCAGTAAATTTGCAATTGGATGCTAAGAAGAATACTCATCCACAATATCACCAACGGTGATTGAGTCAATCCCGAACCCGAGGAACGAGGGAAGGGATCTGTGGACTCTGTGAATTGTGATTTATTAAAAAATGTTTTTTAGAATCAATTAACGTAAATTATTTTTTAAAAAATTTTACTTAAGAAACCTGCCTGCCGGCAGGCAGGGATCCTTCCTTGTTTTTCGGCGGTTCGGGATGAGGATATTTTATATGACAAAAACAACAGGAGCAAAAATAAGAGATAAACAAGGTAACACCTGGCTTTATTCAGATACTGTCAAAGATCATTTCTTCAATCCACGTAATATTCTTTTTGCAGGTGAAGAAGACAAATATGATGCTGACGCTATGGGAAGAGTTGGTTCTCCAGCTTGTGGTGACGAGATGGTGCTTTGGTTGAAAATTGATCCAAAGACTGAAAAAATTACTGATTGCAAATGGCAGACTTTTGGTTGTGGTAGTGCAATTGCCTCTACTTCAATGTTGTCGGTCATGCTTTCAGAAGATGGTGGTAGAAGTCTAGAAGAAGCTCTAAAAATAAAACCACAGCACATCATGGAACGTCTAGGTGGTTTGCCAAATAGGAAAATTCATTGTTCAGTACTTGGTGACAAAGCTCTTCAAGCTGCTATCAATGATTGGTACAGAAAAACAGGTCAGCATAACAAAATTATTACTACAGGTGCCAAAATTATTGATAAAGAATTGAATATTACCGACCACGATATTGAAGAAGCAGTACTAGAAGGGGCTAAGACTCTTGAAGATGTACAAAAAAAATTGAAAGTTGGTATAGCCACACCAGAAGCTATTCCTGAAATTGAACAGCTTATTAGATTTTATAGTGAGAAATATTATGGTGCAGAATAGAATTTACAAATTTTCAATTATCAATTTTCAAACAATTAAATAATTTATAAATTTTAGAAAAAGTTTTTAAGTTAAAGCATTCAAAAATTGTTTGAAAATTTTGAAACATGTTTATGAAACTGAACAAAGATTTAATAATAAAACAATTAGAAACTATCATAGATCCACATATTGGAATAGATATTTGGACGCTTGGTTTTATTTACGAAATAAATATCAAAGATGATAAAAATGTTCATATTCTTATGACCTTGACAACCCCAATGTGTCCATTAGATGGTGATATCAAAGACATGATAAAGGATACTCTAGCTGAAATTGGAGTAGAAAATGTGGAAATAGAAAAAACTTTCGATCCGCCTTGGACTCCTCCAGAGGCTCTTCGTCGTATGATGGGTGTTTAGTACAAATTAAAAAATATGGAAGCAAAAAAAATAGAAGTCTGTTGTGGAGGAACTTGTCTTGGTAGAAAATCAGATGAAATATTTGATTATTTACAAGAAGAATACAAAAATACTGACACCGCAGTTCATATGTGTAGTTGTTTGGGTCGTTGCAAAAAAGGATCAAATATTTTGGTTAATGATGAAAAAGTTTATCATTACAGTAAGGTCAGAACTATCAAAGAACGTATTGAAAATGATGAAGGAATAGAGTACAATAGGTACGATGATGAAGATAAACTTGATTTGAGTAGTGACTTTTTGGGAGATCTATAATAAAATTACAAAATTCAAAATCCAAATTACAAATAATTTCAAAAAATATGGATAGTCACGAACCAAAAATGCCAATAAACTTTGATACTTTATCAGAAGATATCTCTATGAAAATTAGAGCAGGTGGTAAGATTCGTCGTATAGTGGTAGATAGAGAAGCTTGTATTGGCGCTCAGTCTTGTGTGGTAGTTGCTCCTGGAGTATTCCAAATGGATGATGATAATCTAGCTTATGTGACAGATCCAAATGGAGAAAATGAAGACACTGTGATGCTTGGAGCTCAATCTTGTCCTGTGCTAGCTATCCATCTTTATGATGAAGAAGGTAACCAGATTTTTCCAGAAGAATAAAGCAGATTAAAACACTAGAACATTAAAACATAAAAACACCAAAGGTGTTTTTATGTTTATCTATTTTTTACCAGACTTACTCTAAGACTTTTACATAGATATCATCATATCTCACATTGGCGCCAGTTTGGTAAGTATAGTCGGTTGTGTCTAAATTTATTTGATTTTTTATGGTGTCCAAAATAAATTTGAAAATCACTCCATCGTTTGTAGTATATGTGGCTGTATTACCATTTATTAGAGCTATTCCTGACAAATTACCAAAATGATCGCCGTAGTAAGCATTGAGTTCAAATTGTAAAGTATTATTATCATTTTGGGTTATTGTCAAATCACTGGACAAATTACCGGAATTGTTTAATCCTTGCCAAGTACCAACAAAAGAGATCTCTGTGTTTTGTTTATTTTCTGAAATGTTTGTTTGTTTATAATTTTCTGGTATTTCTTTGGGGGCTGTGACAGGGGATGGGGAAAGAAATAGAAAATAAGACGCAACAAACAAAGCTAAAATAATTAAAATACTGACAGGAACAATTAATTTTTTCATAGATAAATTAGATTAATAATACCTACATTGTACTACAAAGTAGTAAAAAAACCAATCTTAGATGAACGGGACCCTGTTTAGTAGACACGGACAAAAAACAACGAATTTTAATTTAATTGAGAAAGAAGATGATGCTTGTATTGTACAGGAGTCATCTTTTTTATTGCCCATTGTTGGCGATGATTGTTG
>Ga0210057_1002430_pt1 | contig 26641 bp, 33 predicted proteins | sample CryGeyCG2114_010_2_FD_183968 | JGI IMG/M metagenome (GOLD analysis project Ga0210057, IMG submission 183968) | Groundwater microbial communities from aquifer - Crystal Geyser CG10_big_fil_rev_8/21/14_0.10 (SPAdes) (version 2) | ecosystem: Environmental > Aquatic > Deep subsurface > Groundwater ...
GAAGGGCATGGTTCCATATGCTAATAATCTTATGCGTATTCTTTTGACGCTAAGATTAGAAAAGTATACGCTGGATGGTATTCACCATACTAAGGAAGAGGTTGAAAAAGACCTTCGCGGTTTAATGAAGGAATACGGGATTAACTTATCTTTTGCCAAGTTTTCCGAAATGGCTGGAGAAGTGTATAGAGTTTTTGTGTGCTACGTAGACGCAAAAGGCAAACTAAAGGTTAATGGCAAGGCAAGAGGCTTTGCTAATGTATTCTTTAGTGAGGATGACGCTACTATTCCTGAAAATTGTCCGTCAATGGAACTTCTAAGGAAGAAAGGCATGTTTCCAATTCTTGTTGATGGCAAGCCCATTTCCTCTATCTCTAGGGAAAAGACTCCGTTGAAGTATAGCGTTGCTCAGGATGTTCTTACCAAACTCACTTCTATGGAGGAAATTTCGAAGGAGTACGAGAAGGCGAAGACGGATTGGGAAAATGAATGCCAAAAGGTAATTTCTCAACTTCCTCTTATTGGCCGGTATGAGGCTTTGCTTACTACAATTCCCCTTATTCCAGAGATGCGGGGATTTGACGGAGATAATTATCGAAAAATGCTTAATCGCTGGAGAGATTACGTTAACGAGGATGGAGAGCTTGTACGGGGGGGGATGAAGACTTATTTCCTTGACCTGCTTTCCAAAGATACGTCTCATAAGTTTAACGAAGAGGAGCGATATCTATTTGGATATTGCCCAGAATTCATGAACCTCATCTATCATGATTTCCGAGACCTTTGGAGTAAGGAAGACATTATTGGTAGCCAGAGGAAGGGGAAGGGTCTAAAGGGCAAGGATTACGTCGATGTAATCTTTAATTGTTTCCACTGGAGGAGAGAGTCGATCAACATATCTTCTTTTGGAAATAACGATAAGGTTATGAATATACATCTTGGCGATAACTTTGTTCCATTTGAACTTAAGAGCCAGAATGGTATTTGGGAAGTTCATGTTCAAAACCTGCATGGACAAAACGACCCGCACCGAGTAATTGTTTGTCGTTGCCCGCAGTTTAATGAGGATAGCTCTATGAAGATGGTTCATCCTCTAGCTAAAAACGGGGAGGAATCTGATAAAGAAAATATCGAGTTTAGATACTCTGGGGATTCTAAGCGGGAAACTTGGTATACTGGGCTCTTAAAGGAGCCAACACTGAGATATGATGTTGAGCGTAAGTCTTTGTATGTAGACTTTATCCTTAGCAATCACCGCGTTGAGGGAGTAGTTACTAACGAGTATCTGAAAGACCCTAGAGACCTTTTTGGTGTAAGGGGATATTTCCTTTCTTCATCGGTGTCTAATCCTCGGCAAAAAGATAAGACTTCCTTGCCTGATGGGAAGTTTAACGTTATGGGGGTTGACCTTGGCCTTAAGTGTCCTTATGAGTGCGCCATTTATGGAATAACCGTTAAAAATGGGAAAATGCAGCATAAGTGGTCGCATAATGTTAGCGCAGAAGATAACAACAATGTCTCTGAACGTCTTGCTAATCTTAAGAAGATTGACGAGAAGATATTGGCGACTCAGGTGCTAATTTCTTTGACCAAGATGTGCGTGGTTAAAGATGAAGAAATACCTGATAGCTATACGCTGCGTGAGCATCGCGTAGATATTGCTAAGTCGTTAGACCTAGACATGGATAAATACCGGCGTTATGTCGAGAAATGCAAGAAGAATCCAGATAAGATTCAGGCATTGAAAGACATAAGGAAGTCGGAAAATAACTGGATAGTTGCCGAAAAGATCAACGAGATTCGCTCTCTTATTTCTGAAATAAGGAGCGAGTATTATGCGAGCAAGGATAAGCGAAATTACTGCCGAAACTTAAACGGTGTTGACCTGAGTGTTTTCCTTAAGAAGAAGGTTGTGAAGAACTGGATTTCTCTTCTTAGGAGTTTTTCCACATTCGGAATGACGCCTCAGGAAAGTGCTTATATTCGGAAAGATTTCGCTAAGAATCTAAGCAAGTGGTATAAGGGTCTGGTGCGAAAGTGCGGTAGTATCGCGGCACACATTGTTAATATTGCCAGAGACAACAAGGTAATGGTAATATTCATTGAGGACTTGGATGCCAGAACCTCAGCCTTCGACTCCAAAGAAGATAATGAGCTTAAGATTCTTTGGGGTTGGGGAGAGATTAAAAAGTGGATAGGTCATCAGGCTCGAAAACACAACATTGCGGTTGTTGCTGTTGACCCACACTTAACATCTTTGGTTAATCATGAATCGGGGCTTCTTGGCATAGCTGGTTCGGGAAATGATAGAAATATCTATACGTTCCAGAAAAACAAGAAGTACGTTGTGATTAATCGAGATAACAATGCGGCTCATAACATAGCCCTGAGAGGTTTATCCAAGCATACCGACATCAGGGAGTTTTATGTAGAGCAGATTGACGTAGACCATTATCGCTTAATGTATGGACCGGAAGCTGAAAATGGCAAGAGAAGGTCCGGAGCCATTTACAAGCATATTGGTTCAACAGAGTGTGTCTTCTCCAAACAGAAGAACGGTACACTAAAAGTTGAAAAGACTTCTCTGACTAAGGACGAGAAGGAAATGCCCAAGATTAATGGCAAGGGTGTGTATGCCATTCTTCATGGGAACGAATGGAGACTAAGGCACGAGTTGAATGAAGAACTGGGAGCTAAACTTGACGGCATATCGGTCAAGAGAGTTGTTTCTGAGCCTAATAAGGTTAAGACTTCCTTGGTTAAGGGTTCTGTTCGAGCTTAGTCTAGTTAATTCCGCGAACCTCCAGTTGTCATAAAAACACCGGGAGGTTCGCGGGTTTCGTAAGTGGTTCTTTGACAACTGAATACAAGTGTTCCGAGAATACTGGTTGGTATTCTCAGGCTATATTTCATTTGGTTCGCGGAAAGCATGATTTTTAACCTCTGTTTTCAATGATTTAAACGATATACCATTACAACCTACTGATGATACAGTAGGTGATTGTAACATGCCCTCGGGGAGAACATTATAATGACGGGAGATTACAACCTACTGATGATACAGTAGGTGATTGTAACGGGATACCAGATCGTCCAAGGAACCGATCTACACATTACAACCTACTGATGATACAGTAGGTGATTGTAACTGAATAGGTTTGCCGGATAGGGTGTCGGGCTTTATTACAACCTACTGATGATACAGTAGGTGATTGTAACTCCACCATCATCAGGCGCATAACCAGCTTCCATCATTACAACCTACTGATGATACAGTAGGTGATTGTAACGGTTTTGGCATCGCTCTTGTCGGCAGTTGATACCTATTACAACCTACTATGATACAGTAGGTGATTGTAACTTTTTGCCTCCCTCGCTCTCAGAATCTCCAACTATTACAACCTACTGATGATACAGTAGGTGATTGTAACTTCTTCTGCTCGCAGTAGCCGAGCAGGTATGCATTACAACCTACTGATGATACAGTAGGTGATTGTAACGTCCTGCTGTAGAGCCAAAGCAACCCGAGCCGGATTACAACCTACTGATGATACAGTAGGTGATTGTAACTGAGCATTCAGCCTTTTGTAGTCGATGCCCTCAAATTACAAGCTATTGATGATGCGGTAGACAACAAAAAGTTATGCAAATCATTTTATAATAATTTGTATAATATATTCAATTACAGCCTTAGGTGAACCCAAAGGCAAATGTAACTTGGAGAGTTAAAAACAAAAATAATTCTTATTTGTTTGCAATAATATGCTTCAAAAAATAAAACCTAAATAGTTCTTGACTTCCTCTCCTATTCTGCTATGATAGGCTCATTGAAAATAAAGATAGGAGTATTATTATGTCCAAATCAATCGAAGACAGAATTAAATATCTCGAACATTGCGCCAACCTCTATGAAACATCTGGCAACTCTCCTCTGACAGATAAGGAATATGATGTAGAGTATTCTGAATGTCAAAAACTCATTCCCGACCATCCTTTCTTCTCTAAGGTCGGAGGTATAGATGACGAACATGCTTATGGGACTCCATTTACCCATAAATATATGATGGGATCTCTTAATAAGAGTCCAAACACCGATGACTTTGAGCAGTGGCTTACTAAGACCTACCCTAAACTCGATAATCTCGTTGCCCTTCTTGACCTCAAAGTTGATGGACTTTCTCTCTGCTGCCATTATCAGGACGGAAAATTGGTTCGTGTCGTTACTAGAGGCAATGGAGTTATAGGTTTTGATGTCACTCCAAACGCTCTTCATATCAAAGGCGTTCAGAAATCTATTAAGGCGTCTGGTTATGTCGAAGTTAAGGGAGAAGGATACAAAGACAGAGCAGACTTTTATAGTAAATGGGCAGGAGAATATGAGAATCCACGAAATTTTGCTCAGGGCGCTGTAAATCAGAAAGACCCAAATATTACCAAGGACAGGGGTATTAGTTTTATATCTTATGAAGTTCGAGGAAAGGATTTCAAGACTGAGACTGAAAAGGTTAAGTTTCTCATCGACAACGGATTTGAAACTCTTCGTAAGTATATCGTTCGCATTACGGGTAAGGGTAGAACGCACAAAGAAATAGCTAATGCCATTAAGAAATACATGGATAAGGTTGACAGGGTGAAACTTCCGTTCGATGTTGATGGAGTTGTTTTTAAATTGGATGACATTGATACGGCTGAGTCTATGGGTTCAACAGATAGCGAAGGGAAAAGACCTAAGGCTAATCGAGCTATCAAATTCCCAACCGAACAGAAAGAAACGACCCTGCTTGGAATCGAACAGAGCGTTGGTAGGACTGGATCTATTTGTCCCGTTGGATTACTTGACCCTATTCGTCTGGCTGGAACAACGGTTAAGCGAGTCAGTATTCACAACTATAAGGAAATCGGGCGGTTGGGTATTACGAGATTGGGTGCTAAGGTTTTGGTTGAAAAAGCTGGAGATATTATTCCAAAAATAGTGAAGATGATTTCGGATGGTAAAGGCGAATTGATTAAGCCTCCTGATTTCTGTCCGATGTGCGAGTCGGAAACAGAATGGGACGACACCAATACTACAAAATGGTGTCGAAATGAATCTTGTCCTTCTCAGGTTATTGCTAGGATCGATCACTGGTTTAAAGTCCTAGACATTAAGGGGATTGGGGAAGGTATAATTTCTAGGCTTACAGGAGAACTGAAGAACTCTTACGATAATCCAATGGTTACTAATATCTCTGATATGTATGGTCTGTCACATTACAAGAGTGAGTTGTCTGATGCTTTCGGAGACAGGGCTTTTGAGAAGATAGAAGAGTCTATTGCTTCTGTAAATGAAGTAACATTGCCCAAGTTCATTGAGGCTCTTGGAATTGGTAAGATCGGCTCAATGGCAAAAGATATCGTTGAAGTTGCGCCTACGATTGAAGATGTTGATAAACTTACTGTGGAAGATATTGTGAAGATTGACCGATTTGCTGAGACTAAAGCTAGGTCTTTTATTGATGGGTGGAAGACTCAGAGGAAGGAAATTACTAAGCTTTTGAAGAATATATCTATTAAGGAGAACAAGCTTGCCAGTAACAAATTGAGTGGTAAGAAGTTCTGTTTTACTGGATCGTTTTCTAATCCAACCCGAGGAGAGATGGAGAAGATGGTTGAAGACAATGGGGGGAAGAACTCTTCTGTATCTAAACATCTTACGGCTCTTGTTTGGGATGGAGAAATTCAAGGTGGTAAAATGGAAAAAGCCAAGGGGCTTAGAATTTCTATCATTACCCAAAATGAATTCTTGGCAATGCTTAAATAGCCATGTTTGACGAAAATAAAAAACACAATACTGAAGAAAAATCAATTTATCAACACTTGCAAGATGGAGACAAACTGGAACAAGGCGACGAATATTCTACTACAACTGGACTTTGGAGAGAAATACCGGATTGTTTAATTGGCGACAAAATACCTAAAAGCGTATCGAAGACCCAGTGGAGAAGACTGATTAAAAAAGATTCGAAAAAAACTTGACATTGAATTAACCCTGTTATAATATTGACGCATGACAACGAATACCAATAACGACATTACTAAGCGTTTTATAAAGGTTCTTACTAGGCTTACTAAAGAAGGCAATCTTAGCCTTTGTAACTTCAGCGATTCGCTTGGAACTATAATCAATGGCAAAAGGTCTGAAATAGTAGTCGATGGCAAGTCGTACCTCCTGATTGACAGTAACCTCATTAAACTGGTTATTGGCGATGAATATAATTTTGTCTTCAACAAGAAAGATGGAACGTTCAATCGTTGGGGCAAAACTTATGAGGATGATCCCACTTTTAGTCCTATTGGTCCAGAAATACTTGATTTAGAAATTAGTGTTAATGGATGCCCGAATGGATGTAAATTTTGCTATAAGAATAACACTAATGAACCCGCAACCAATATGACTTTTGAGACATTTAAAAAGATCATTGATTCTATGCCCAAATGTCTTACTCAGATTGCTTTTGGTATAACGGGAGTTCAAACTAATCCAGACTTTATAAAGATGATGGAATACTGTCGTGAAATTGGTGTTATTCCTAATTTTACTTTGTCTGGAATCGATTTGACGGATGATATGGCGAATAAGATTTCTAGTTTGGTCGGGGCATTGGCTGTTAGTGCTTATAAAACCGACAAGAATGTGTGCTATAATACCGTAAAGAAATTTACGGATTTAGGTATTCTTCAAACAAATATACATCTAATGGTTGCACAGGAAAATATTGATTTTATTTACGAGGTTCTTCACGATAGACTTACAGATCCAAGGCTTAAGAACATGGGGTCAATAGTCCTTCTCGGAGTTAAACCCAAAGGAAGGGCTAAGGACAATTATCATTCACTTCCAACAGATGAGTTCAAGAAGTTAATTGAATTTTGTTTTGATAATGACATCCGTATTGGTTTTGATTCTTGTTCTGCACCTAAATTTGAAACCACTATTAAGAGCATGGACATTCCAGAAGATAAAAAGTCTGCTCTTATAACATGTGCAGAAAGTTGCGAATCATCATTACTAAGCGCTTATATTAATGTTTATGGAGAATATTGGCATTGTTCTTTTAGTGAAAATGAAAATGGTATAAAAAATATTAACTGCTTGGACTATGATGATTTCTCTAAGGTCTGGAATTCCGATGTTGTAAAAGAGTTTAGAGATAAGTCTATTGCGAGCATGAAAGATGGTTGTAGATATTGCCAAGTATTCCCAGAAATAAATGTTTAGAAAAATGATTGACTTTAAAGAAAAATATGATATAGTAGAAAAATAAAGAACAAAGGTAATATCATATGGCTAAGAAAGAAAAAATTGTTGAAGAGAATCCGAAAAGAGTTGTTAAGATTGTCTATCGGATTTTCGAGATGGCATAAGAAAGGGTTTTTTAAATGAAAACACGCAACGGATTTGTTAGTAATAGTTCAAGCTCAAGTTTTGTAGTGGCTTTTCCTAAGAAGCCCAAGACGGGTGCTGACATTTGGAAATATATGTTTGATTGGAAAGAAGGCAGTATTTCTTGCTATGACGGCAACCCCCTTTCTTTCTCCCAGATTTCAGAAATGATATTTGAAGACTTGAGCCATAATAAGTTTAAAAAGGCATCTCTCAAGGATATTATTAGTGAATTTGACTCAAGATACTACCATACCAATTCGAGCAATGTTTTTTGGATGGGTAAAACTACCGATGAACATGGTGGGTCTTGGTCATATGAAGTGGGACGATATTTTGGCAGCAACAAGAAAGTTCTAGAGCGGTTAAGGCTTAATATCGTAAAACATGAAAATTTCGAGAAAGAAATAAGACAGGAAGAGTCTGTTATTGTTGCTAAGCTCGGGAAGCCAGTTAGGTATGCTTACGAAGGAGGAACCAATTATTCCACTAAGAAACCATTCACGAAAAAAGAAATTAGTGAGTGGGAAAAATATAGTAAAAGGCTAGAAGAATTTAAAGAAACAGATAAAGAATATCTAGCGCTTAGCAATAAGAGGAGTAAACTTTGGAAAGATCAATCTTATACTAATGATGCTCTTTATAAGGAATTGGCTAGGGAAGACGCCCAAAATTTCCTCGATGATAATAAGGGTAAATTTATATTTACTATATCGTACTCTGATAATGATGGAGAGGTTATGTGTACGATGGAACATGGTGATATTTTTAGAAACGTTCCTCATGTTAGAATAAGTCATCACTAAGGAGTATTATGAAAGTAGGCATATTATGAAAATAGTAGCGATTGAAGATATTATAGTCGATACGATTCTTGGATTTTGCGAGAATGCTGCGGAGCTTGGATGTCCTAAAGATCAAGAAGTCGATATGTGGTTCCGCTATCTGCCTCGAAAGGAACAGTTAAGAGTTGCAGATAAGCTTATTGAGATTGAGGAAAGAGACGAAAAGAGGTTTAGGGATGAAGATAAGTCTAAGCTTGGTCCTTTCTGCCCCACATGTAATAAAAGAAAAATGAAGAAGGGTGAACTAGTTGGATGTAAAGACCTTTCTAAAACGAAGTGGGATTCAGGATTTGCCGTGGACGAAAATAATGTATTTAGCCAGAAGAATTGCCCCATGATAAAAACAGATGTTAAGAACAAAAGACGACCAAAATCATGACCGAGTATGATGGAGTGACAAAGTGAAAATACGTTCTGGTTTTGTTTCAAATTCAAGTTCAAGTTCTTTCATCGTCCTATTCCCTCATAAACCAAAGACCAAGGATGAACTCAAGGACATGATGTTTCCGAAGTGGTCTTGGAATGATATTATTGAGGGAGACTATGAAGATCTTCCTACTGCAACTGTTTGTCAAGTTGTTGATAGGGTTTTCAGTGATATTTATAATGGGCAAAAAGAACGTATTAATACACTAAAAGATGCTTTGCTTGGTTATATAGAAAGTATAGATAATGTAAACTCTATCGTTAAAATTTATTATGAAAAAATGATGGAAGCAGGAACTAAAGACGCTAACATTTATCATGAATTGGGTAAAAAGTATGGATATGAAAAATTGGATTCTCACAAAAAAGACCCCAAATATAAAGAGTGGATGAAAGCAAAAAGAGAATATTTGTCAGCAGAACGAAAATACTATAAGGAAAGAAATTCTGAAGTTAAAAATATGTATAATAGCTTCAGGAATCGGTATAAGTATCATGCCTATCAGTGTATTGTTGAGTATGGTGATCGTCATGGAGAATACATTTTTGAACATGGGTATATATTTAGAAATCTTCCACATATAAAAATCAGTAATCATTGAAAGATAAAAAAATGAAAATTCGACAAGGGTTTGTTAGTAATAGTTCGAGTTCTAGTTTCGTGATTGTTGGGTACAAAATAGACAGGATCTTTCCAAACACTAACAACGCTGAGAAAGAAGCCATTGTCAGAAAATATAATCCCAAGATGTTAAGTAGTGAAACATTTGTTAAATATGGTATAGATGATATTTGGACAGACTTTTTGTGGAACAGTGATTTTGGCATTAAGGGTATTCGTTATTTGGGAGACGATGGTCCGGGGTATATTGGAGTCGTTTTAGCGGATGTTAAGAGTGACGACAGCTATATCGAAAATTCTGAGACATTCATAGAAGACTTGATGGGTAAGTTGAAGGCTTTACAAGATACGTTTGGAATATCTGACCCACCAAAAATTATTACTGGAACAAGGAGTTGCTAATAAAATGAAAATTAGAAATGGGTTCGTCAGTAATAGTTCGGCAAGTTCATTCATTATCGCTAAAACCTACTTGAACGAAGACCAACTCAAGGACATTAGGACGTTCTGGGCAGAGAAATTGGGAGGAAGTGATTCACTATCAGATAAACTCTACGAAGATGAATACTATATTTCCTACGATCTCTACCATATCAGCGATGATTTCTTTGACATGTGTTGTGCAAACGGTATCAACGAAGATTTAGTTTTCATTGAAGAAGTTGACGGAATGGACCACTAATAATTCGAAACAAAATACCATGGAGATAAAATGAAAAGTCGTCAAGGGTTCGTCAGTAACAGTTCAACAACTAGTTTTTCAGTATTCGGTGTTTACATCAAGAATGAAGAGAACTTCCTCAATACTCTGTTGGGTCCGAAGAAGGTAACGCAAACTCCCGGCTGTACTCATGAGTTAGACAGAGAGGCCGTCAAGTTTTGTCCAAACTGTGGCGCTCCTGCTTGGATTATCGATGAAGAAGACTGGGAGAGAGCCGATGAATACACTAAAGAAATAAAGGAAAAATATGGCAACCTTATAGACATTGTTCATTGGCAGGGAGGAAGTGATAGTGAAGAGGGGTATTATCTTGGTAAGAGCCTGAGATATTGGTCTCAGCCTATTTCAGCGGCAGAGAAGATTAAGGTTCTGAAAGAAGTGTTAAAGAAACTGAAAGAGATATATCCGGATGAGGAACCACAATTTTTCTCAGATGGTGGAGATGATAGGTAATTTATGAAAACAAGAGTCGGGTTTATCAGCAATAGTTCCAGTACTTCTTTTATAGTTCCATGTAGCCAAAAAGAAGAAGCTTTAAAATGTGGTCTCAAGCTAATTAGTGTATCTGTCATAAAAAAGGCTTTCCATACTATTTCTGATGTGGGAGGAGACTTTATTTTCGATTATTCTTGGGTATTAAACGACTTAAAAAAGCTAAATGATAACGATTTTATAACTGAGCCATTTGATAGAGACATGGCATATGAAAGTGGCATTAACGACATGTATGGAAAATTTATGGAAGATCTATGAAAACAAGAAAAGGTTTTGTCAGTAATAGCTCCAGTTCCAGCTTTGTGTTGAAGGTGGCGAATTATGGAGGCATTGACGATGTTGCCCATCACATGCTTGACATCGTTATAGAAGATTATAGCTCTTGGCATGAAGTGCCCAAAAAGAAAGACAATGAAACCTATGTCGTTTGGACCAATAACCTAGAAATGGCTCTCAGAAAAAGGAGCATTAAAAGCGGTAAAATTGGGATAGTAATACCATCTTGTAACTATGACACCTATATTATTCAAAAAGATAACACTATCTATGTTGATACTTGTAATAACCACAACTGGGCTTTAGGCGATTTTGATTACTATGATGCAGACCCTAAACGATATCCCATTGTTGAAAGTCTGAAGAATATTATGGACAACGGAATGTTCTTTGATATTCAACATAATTTTATTCACTCTAAAGAAAAGTATGATTTAGATTGTCAAAAAAAGGAAACTTGCCCTCATTGTAAGGATATGATTTTTAGCTATGTCGTTAATCAGAAGGGCAAGAAAATTTGTGGTGTTTGTTATAAGGGTGACTTAGGTAATACTCCTGAAAAAGAAATCGAGAAGCTCAAGGATCTAAAGGAGAAGACACAGAAAAATCAAGGCATTACTACCTATATGAGCCTCGACGAATAATTTGAGTGTAAGAAGACCATCATCTATATAAGAAAGATAGTGATCTAAATAAGAAGGATTTTTGTTTTTCCTCTTGAAGTATATAATAGGAGGAAAAATGATGGCTTATATATATGGATTTTTTGACAGAAATAGAAGACTGTTTTATGTCGGGCAAACCGTAAACTTCAAAAACAGAGTTCGTGGGCATAGGACAGAGTTAAAAAGAAGAAACTACTTATATTGTTACAACAAACTAAGGAAGGAAATTAGAGATACTGGTTTATCAATAGGACATTTTATCAAAATAATAGAGTCCGATGTGGCTACCGAAGATCTAGACGCCAAAGAAATTTCCTATATTAAAAAGGCTAGACAAGACGGATACAAGTTGACCAATCTAACGAATGGTGGCCGTGGTTCTAGTAATTATCCTAAATTGCTACAGAAAAAATGTGCCAAAAGCAGGGTTGGACGAAAACTTTCAGAGGAAACCAAAAGAAGAATTAGTGAAGCAAGAACGGGTATGGTTTTCTCTAGGGAACACAAAAACAATCTAAGCGTGGCAAGAAGAAAAAGAAAAACGACAGAAGAGACAAGAAACAAAATGCGATTAGCCTCCAAAGGAAAAATAAATACCAAGAGGTTTAGGCTAACAGATCCTTCTGGAAAAGAATACATTACGAATGAAGGTTTGACTAAATTTTGTGAAGACAATGGGTTGACAACCTCTCTTTTGCACAAGGTTTTGAATGGGGAGAGGCAGCATCATAGAGGTTGGAAGGCGTATAAAATTTAGCTTTTCTTCTTGACTTATTTCGTAAACAATCTACAATTGATTCAAAATGAGGTATAACTATGAATGCAATAATTGAATCAATACTTGATACGGATTTGTATAAATTAACGCAACAGCAGTGCGTGTTGCATCAGTATCCTAGTGCTACGGCCCGATATACCTTTAAGTGTCGCAATAAGGGTGTTAAATTGGGTTTTTTGGCTGAATCTGTAAGGAAGCAGGTTCAGACAATGAGCGAAATTAAACTTACAACAAATGAAAGAATGTATTTGGAAACCATTAGATTTTTACGACCAGATTATTTGGATTACCTTGGCGCTTACCGGTTTAATCCCGAGCAAGTCACAATCTATACGGGCATTGGTGAAGATTTGATCGTCGAAATTTATGGTACTTGGCTTGAGTCGATACTTTGGGAGGTTCCGTTGTTGGCTATTATTAATGAGTTATATTTTAGTTACACAACTGACTTTAGAACGATTGAGGGATCCGGAATCAGAAATCTTCAAGATAAAATTGATATCATTAAGCAGTACCCTCATTTTACTTTTTCTGATTTTGGGACTAGACGGAGATATTCAAAAAAATGGCAAGCATATGTGGTTAAGACCCTTTGCGCTTGTTGTCCTCAGCTTGTTGGAACTTCAAATGTCAAGCTGGCTCAAGACAATGGAATTAAGGCCATTGGTACTCAGGCTCACGAATTTATTTCTGGTCATATCGCTTTGGTAGATAATATTCGGGAAGCGCAAAAGAGGGCGTTTTATGTATGGCTGCAAGAATATGGAGCCGATCTGGGGATTGCTTTGACCGATACATTTACGACCAAGGCGTTTTATCAGGATTTTGGTGTTGTTTTGGCTAATGCATTTTCGGGCGTAAGACAAGATTCTGGAGACGTTTTTCAATTTGGACGGGAGATGATTGAACATTATAAGAGTCTTGGCATTGACCCCAGAACCAAGACAATTGTTTTTAGCGACGGGCTGGATATCCCGAAGGCCATTTCTATTTATAAGGAGTTTACTGGCCTTGTTGGAACTAGTTTTGGTATTGGTACGAACCTAACAAACAATTTAGGGGCTGAACCACTAAATATTGTCATAAAGCTCTTCGAATGCAACGATAAGCCAGTTGTTAAACTGAGTGACAACTCTGGCAAGTCTATCGGAGATGAATTCGTAATTGATCGGATTAAGAAGGTTTATGGGGTGTGATAATTTTGCAAGTCCACCCTTTGTGACAATATCGTTCCCCTCTGGAAACCTCATATAGTCGTCTACTGTCTAGCCCATTATCTTTGGAAAACAGTCTTATTTTGTTGGTTACAACGATTTCTCCAGTTAATAGGTTTGTCAACCCGTATGTCTTGTCTTTTAGCGGTGTTTTTCGATCTATGATTTTGCAAGTCCAACCCTTGTGATGTTTTCTTTTCCCATAGGCTACAGAAACCATTTTTTCTCTCAATAGCCCATATTTTTTGCAGAATGATTCGAGCCCATAATCAACAACAAAAGAAATCCCTTCTGGAGAAACGACTTTATATTTTCTTGTTCTATATGACATATCTTGTCTTGCCCTTGCCAGCTTGCCCTTTTCAATGCTGTCTTTCGATGGCGTTTTGTTTTTCCAATATTTTGCACTATTTTTGCTTATGTTTAGTTTTGAAGTTTTTGACATTTTGTGTCCGGAACTGCCTTTCCCTCCGTCATTAAGGTTTGTTAATGGTCCGCTTTTGTCACAGATCCTACCTATTATTTTTATCATTTTCTTTTCTGTGTCAAAGGCTGTTTTTTCTGACAACTTTCTTTTGATCTCTGCAATTATTGGATTCATATTTAGCGATAGTATCTTTTTTATTTTGTTGTTTTTGAGGGGGTTGATATTGCTGGTTTTTCTGTTTGTGTGGATGTGGTCATCTTTTCTGTTTCCATTGCCTTTTCCTATGTAAAATGGTTCGTAATTGAATTCGTATTTTCCATATTTATATTTGCCGGGTTTTCTTGGGTCTAGATATGCGTACACATAGAACCTATTTTTTTCTAAAATATTTTTCATATACTGCATCCTTTACCAAATCTTGATAAGTAATGTCCTTGTCTTCTTTATAGGCTTTTTCTCTGGCTATTCGTTTAAGTTCGTTCACCCATTCTTCTATCATTCTCATAGTTATTGTAGTTGTTTTTGGTCTCATAATACCTCCAGTTGTTTTTTTGTGTATATTATACAAAAAAACAAATTGAAATTCCTTTATATAAATGTATAATATTGAAGAAAGGAAAAAACATGATAAATCGAGTCATTGATGCTTATGGTGTTATGCAAGAGAGAAAAGTAATTTAAATGAATGTTAAAATTAAGATAAATCAGTGTAACGAAGAGGGAGACATTATTATTCCAGATGCTACCTCTGCTCAAGTTTCTGCCTATTGCTCTTGCGACTTTATTCTAATCGATGGAAACCGTTACCAAAAAAGAGCTACGACAATGGATTATGACAACAATAATTTTATAGTAGTTGTTTCTGAGGAAAGTAGCTAAAAATGCAAAAATCAAAAATGATGTGGGAAATTACACATTGTGACGATGGTTATTGGGAGGCATATCCAATTATTAGTGAACGGGTTAAGAGTAGATCCGCTCTCCCAATAGGTAGGGGGGATACGATTTGGGAAGCTATAACTAAATCTTCTATAGATCTTCGTAAAATATATAGGGATGATGGGAAAGATTTTTTAGTTTTTTAGAGGGTTTTAATCATAGAACGAAGAACTAACAAGTAGTAATTAGTAGTGATAGTAAAACTTGTTATTATTTGTTTTATGAAGACACTTAGGCAGACATTCTTGGAAAATTTAGTTTGGTTTATAACTACGCTTGTAGCCATAGGTGCTTTCGCCGCTACCATTAAGATTCAGGGTGAATCTATTAACGAAATCGGAAAAGAAATCGTTTATATCAAGAGTTGTCAGAACCAAAACGATATAGAACATGCGAGATTTGAAACCGTTATCGATATGATCAAAGAACTCAAAGCAGATGTTAAGGAAATAAAGAGCATAATCCTAAAGCCCGCCATTCACTAATAAGTATAAACGCATAACCCGACTTACCTACAAAAAGGATAGTTGGGTTTTTTATTGTTTTTACCTTCCAATATAGTATAATATAATAAACTATCATGGGGTAAAAATGAAAAAAATTGGCATAATTGGAAGTCGTAGGCGAGACACTCACGAAGATTACAAAAAGTGCGAAGACATGTTCCTTTCTATTTATGAGAACGGAGACGAAATAGTATCGGGAGGATGTTCTAGGGGTGGAGATCGTTTTGCCGAAATACTAGCTAAAAAATATCAAGTTCCAATCAAGATTTATTATGCTCAATGGGACAAGTTGGGCAAAGGAGCTGGATTTGCTAGAAATGCAGATATAGCAAGAGATTCAGATATTCTAATCTCTGTTGTTGCCAAAGATCGTACAGGTGGAGCAGAAGATACAATTCGAAAGGCTGAGAGGATGAATAAGAAAATTATCTTGCTCACCGTAGAAGAGAATACTGTAGAAAAAGAGACTATCAAAGAAGAAGATTTTTCAATAGACCTTCCCAATGATTAAGTACGACCCATCCTTTAGGGAAAAAATCTGCGAATTGGCTTCTCTTATCGCCATTAAATATGGTGGTAAAGGGAACCACTGCGATAGATATACTCAAGAGCACATTGTAGAATTTTGGAAACATGGATATCCTTATCCGACATTGAACTCTATCCGCCGCGGCTTTAAAACTAATGAAATTAAGTGGTTCATTCATAATAGAATTAAAATTATTAATGAAGAAATTTGGAACCCAGATTTCGTTATGGGGTTAACTTCTCATGGAACCTTGAAGTGGAATATAAAAAATTATCCGTCTTTTACATGGGACAAAAATGAAGACATTAGAAAAATACTTGCTGATTGTCCTTATGGTGGAACTGTAGGGAAAATGACTTGGATAAACGTACCCGCTCTTTATCTGAGGTATTCTGAAGATTCTTCGTCTTATATTGCTGGGATTATGGCAGGTGGGTCAATCGTAGAAGAAGAAGGTTTTCAATACGCCCAATTTAACGAGAAAACATTCGGGGCAATAAGGCGCTTAGGAATACCAATAGAAAGGACAATGACGCTATCTAAGAATAAATTTTATCTTATCTCTCCTATTTGGCCAGCATTATTTAGTATAAAAATGCCTAAAGTAGCCGGAGACAAGTGGACAGAACTCAAGAGCGCATATGGAGTTGATCAATATGCTCCTATTTTGTGGAGAGTTTATGTCGATGGTTATTATAAAAAGGGAGGAATTCCTTATTTAAAATCTAAGCGAACTGTCTATTACCAAAACGAATCAGATGAAGGAGCTACGAGAAGGATAGAGAGAATGAGGGTGGAAAAGGGCATGACGGAGATAGATGGAAGAGTTAAGGAAATAGTTAGGCTATGGTCGAAAAAGGTTGTATAATGATTCTATGAAAACAATAAAAAGCTATATTATAGACGAACTAGAAAAAGAACTTCGGTTAATGAAAAGGGATATGACCAAGAACAAGAGGGCACTATGTTCGCCTATTCCCGTTGCTTTTACAGTTGAACTATGGAGAGATGACGCTTGGAAAGGATGCGTTATGGTTTCGACTTCCAAAAGTAACGAAATAGAAAAAGCTTTTAGTGGTGCCATTAAAGAATGCAAAGATAAAAAGAAAAAGTATGATGTAGCTTACGTTGTTGCTCATTTGAAGAATGGAAAGAATGTCGAATTACCAAAGAAATATTGGGAACACTTAGGAAAATAGGGTTTAAATGAAATATCTACTGATTGATGGAAATAACTTGGCGGTAAGAGCGGCATTTGCAAACGAGACACTAACCAATAAAGATGGAATTCCTACAGGCGTTCACTATGGCGTTTTTCAATCTCTTATTGGACTCAAACAGAACTATCACGATTACCAATTTCTAATGGTTTGGGACGGTAAATCAAAGAGAAGAATGCGTGAGTCAGAAGAAGGCGTTAAACGGTCTCTTATCAAATCGGCATACAAGGCGAACAGAAAAAAAGAAGAAATGCCTAAACCACTATTAGATTTTCACGAACAATCTATATTCTTGAAGAGGGGAATAGCGCAAACGGGCATACCTCAGATCCGTTTACAGGATTTTGAAGCGGATGATATAATTGCATCTTACGCCAAAAAGCTAACGCCCGAGGAAGTTGTTGCTGTTACTTCAGACTATGACTATCTACAAATCTTGCGTGATAATGTTTCGATTTGGGACGGGATGAAACAAAAGAAAATAACCAAGACTAGTTTTATGGAAGAATACAAAATTCAACCAAGCATGTATGTTGATGTGGGGGCTTTAATGGGAGATTCGGGTGATAATATCTTTGGCATTTCTGGTTGGGGAGATAAGACGGCACTTGAAGCCATACAACAACATGCAAAATGGGAAAATCTATACAAATATTACCATAGCACTTATGGAAGTCTTCGCATACAGTTTCCAGATTTAACCGATTATGAAGAGTTTAAGAAGCTACAGAATATTACCACGAAGTCAGGAAAGCCTAAGTATGCAGAAATAATTCTAGGAATGCCTTATACCGGTGTTGCTTTGGCCGTAGAGGAGAAAAGAACTAAGAATATATCCAAGAGCATTTTAATGGCTTTAATGTTTAAAGAAAGAGTAAAATTAGCCTATTCTCTTAAAAAAATGGACGACGATATTAGAGATTTGCCTCCAATTCAACAGGGACAATTTAATTCCAAAAAACTCTTGGAATATTTTGAATATTACGGGATATATTCTCTGGTTGATTCAATAGATGTTTTTAGATAGAGGATAGATATTTGTGAAGAAAGAATATATAAATATGTCAAATTCCCACCTAGATGACGTGTTTAAAATAGATCAGTTGCTTCACCAACTTGCTTCATATGAGGTTACTGGGGGAAAAATGGTTGTTCCATCCTCTTTTGAAGAAGTATATGAACTAAATAAAAAAACGGCAGATAAATTCAACTACTTCAAAATGCTTATTCAAAAAGGCGAATGCTCTATCGACTTTATTAAAGAAAGAGTGCTGAGGAAGAATGGACCTTTTCCAAAAGAAGTTCCAATTAGCGTGGACAATCCCGAATTGTTGGAAAAGATATTAGATTGGCAAAAAGAAGAAGAAAAAGAAGAAAAAGATAGAGAAACGAATTTTATTAACGGGCTAATCAAGTTGTTTTCTGATGATATGTCGGAGTCTGAGAGGAATAATTTCGTTAAAGACATGGGATTAAAGTCTGTCAAAATTAAAATCCCATTGCCTCCTGAACCAAAAAAACTTCCTGAAAAAAACAAAACTAAAATTCCAAAAATAAAAAAACCAAAGCCTCCAAAAAAATCATAGAACTCTGTATAATATCAGAATGAATAAGCCTGAAATAAATATATCAATTAATGATCTCAGGATGATTCGTGCCAGAGGGGTTCTTGATGAATTTACTGTGGCAATTGATGCTGTTAGTGTCAGTCCAGATTTTCCCAAGATAGTTGAAGCCGTTGTAGAATGCAGGGGTAAAATAGTAACAACTGGTATGGGAAAAGCCGGAATAGTTATGAGAAAATTTTCATCTACATTATGTTCTTTTGGGTTTTCTTCCTGTTATCTTCATCCCGGAGAGGCTTCACATGGAGATTTAGGAGTGATATCTATTAATGACATCCTTTTTGTTGCTTCTACCTCCGGAAAAACAAGAGAGGTTCTTGAAGTTATAGATCTGGCTAACAAAATAAATGTCAGAAAGGTTATAGGCATTACTTCTCATTTAGATAGTCCAATTAGAAAGAAAGCTAGTCTCGTTATGGATATGGGACAAATAATTGAGGCTGGGCATTTGAGACTAGCGCCCACTACTTCTATTTTAGTTATGATGGCTCTTACGGACTGCCTATCTTTAGTCGCCGCTTGGGAAAAAGGCGTTACTAAGGAGGATTATGCCAAATATCATCACGGAGGATATTTGGGAGCTGCGGCTAGAGGAGATAGAAATTTAAGGTCAAAAACGAAGTGAGGAATGTATGTTATATGAATGTTATATAAAAAATGACTTTCGCCGTATGGAAATTGAGGCCGATAGTGAATTAGAAGCCAAGAGAGAATTTGTTGAGATAGTCGTTGATAATTTGGACATTAGTAATGTAGACGCAGATGCATTAGACGCGGAATAATATGAATAAAATATTTCTATTTTTAATTACAGTTAGTTTACTTTTCCTGTCGGGATGTGCTTCAATAGGAAAATGCAGATTTTCTCTTATTGAATTAGATCTTAGAACTCCAGAACAGATTATGGCTGGAACAGTTGAAAACACAGCTATTTATGAGGGAACAAACAAGCCTCCTCAAATAATAGAAAAAACGCCTAGATCTTTCCCCATTGAAATCATCTTTAAGTTTTTAGAAGTCATTAAAGGTCGCATTAAAATAATATCTCTAGAGTGGAAGTCGAATCAGGAGGATAATTAATGAATTTTTTCAAATATGTATTTATGAAACTTGGACTTTACACCCCTCCTGCTCAGACCCTAACTACTACTACGGCTTCAAATATGGTAGACATTAATGTAGATGGCGCAGTAAAAGTGGCTCTGTGTATCGGAATTAATACTTATCCAAATCCAGCCAATAATTTGTCTGGGTGCGTTAATGATGCGAACGATTGGGCTAATACGCTTAGAACACTATATCATTTTGATGCTACTAAAGTATTACTAAATTCAGATGCTACTCGCAGCAATTTTATTAGTAACGCAGAAGCGATGATAGCTTCAAAGCCAGATCTATTTGTCATTACGAATTCCTCTCATGGGACAAGAGTTGATAGCGATACAGAAGAAGATGGATATTGTGAAGCTATTTGCCTTTACGATAAATTTCTAATGGATCATGATTTCAAAACGCTATTGGGAAAAGCAGATTCAAATACGAAAGTAGTAGTTATATCTGATAGTTGTCATAGCGCTGGAGTAACAAGAGAGTTTTTGGCCACAATGAATGATTTTAGCTATGAATCTAAGCCAAGATATTTGCCCCCTCAGGATAATATGGAGGCATTACGGGTTAGTATGATACCTATTGTTAAGGCTATATTTGAGCCCAGAGAAAACATGACGGAGATACTTTTGGCAGGATGTAAAAGTGATCAGTATTCTTACGATGCAAATTTTGATGGCAGACCAAATGGCGCTTTTACCTATTACCTCTTGAAAATAATAAAAGAAAATCCTAGTTTAACCTATAGTCAGTTGATACAAAAGATGAGTGAATTTCTTCCATCTGGTCATTATCCTCAGTGCCCGGTATTAGAGACGGATGATAAAAATAAAGATTTGGTAATATTTTCATAAATTCTATTTTGTTTAATCCATCTCATTTACTTCCCATTCTAGTCACTATTATTTTCCATTCAAACAAAATTATTCTTTTTTGTTGCTTTTTCATTAATATTTCGTATAGTAGCTTATGAAAGAAATAATAAAAAGAAGTATTGGGTCTAAATATGAGTAATATATTTTTTACTGCCGATCCGCATTTTGATCATCGCAATATAATTTTGCATGCCGAAAGGAAGCCTTGGATTTGCTCCAATCCAGACTATGATGCGAATAAAGATTGGCATTTCAAATACAACAATGACAAGGGTGTAAATCTGAAAAGCCATAACGAGTCTCTAATCAAATTCTGGAACAAAATGGTTTCTAAGGGTGATGAAGTTTATATTGCTGGAGATTTTGCTTGGAAAAATCATCTTCATTTTCTTATGGCTTTGAACGGAAAGAAATATATAATTTTGGGAAATCATGACAAGGCTTCACAAGAGGTCTATAAGAACTTCTCTGGCGTTTATGATTTTGGTATGCGTAAACGATTCTATGGTATCGACTATACGGTTTGCCATTATGCTCTACGCTCTTGGGCTAGTTCTTGTCATGGGGCTAGACACCTTTATGGTCATTCTCATGGACGACTTCCAGAATTTGATAACATGCTTTGCTTTGATGTTGGGATTGACGTTTGGGGTTATGCTCCGGTTCCTTTTGAAGCCATAGATGAAAAAATGAGAATGATCGAAAAACTTTGCAGTGGCAAACCTATTGATGGTGAGCAAGCGGCAAAAGGACTCTATAGTAAGCTTCCAGAGGAAAGGGTTAAAGAAGTCAGGGCTAAAAATCTTTCTATTCTTAGAAAACTTAACATTCCTACTTTTGTTGATGATCAGGGAAATCTTACATCTTTGTGTGAATAAAAGTTTTAAAATCCTGTTGACATAACATCGTTCATTTGGTAGGGTTGTCTCAATCAAAGTAGGAGTCCTTGATGGAAACAATAAATAAATGTTGGCAGGAATATAGACAAGTAATATCCGAGAACCCTTTTCTTTCAAAAAAAGAAGAAGCAGGACTTTCTGCCTTTGTTCGCAGACGTAAGGACGGAAAAATAAAAAGTGAAGCTAGAGATAAACTTTTCCTTGCCAACTTGAGGCTTGTTTTAAACATTGCCCATACTTACAATTACAATGGGCATGATTTTCTTGACTTAGTTGCGGCTGGAAGTGAAGGATTGACAATCGCTATTGATCGCTTTAATCCAAGAAAGTTTAAAACAAGATTAAGCACTTATGCTGTTCCTTGGATAAAGTTGAAGATAACAGAATATCTAACCAATAATAACAGCGCAGTATATATACCGGCTCATTTGATTGAAAAGGGTAGGAAATACGAAAATTTCAAAAAAACATTAGATAAAAAAGATCATAGTTTGACCGACAAGGAACTGATGGACAAACTTAATGTTTCGGAGAAGGGACTAAAGAGACTCAAGTTGTCTTCTCAGGTTCGAGCTATTTCAATGGACGCCCCTATAGAGGAAAGCGAAAGAACAATTAAAGATGTCATAGAAGATAATAAGCCAACTTCGGACGAGATTTGTCTTGAAAACAACAACAAAGAAGTTATGATGGCCGTACTAAGTGAATTGAGTCCAATAGAGCAAGCCGTTATTTCTTGTAGGTATTTAACAGGAGACAAAGAAAAGTTGGCTTCAGTCGGCAAAAAATATGGGGTAACAGGAGAAAGAATTCGTCAGATTGAATTTAAGGCTTTGCGCAGGATGAGAAAAAAACTTAAGAGTCAGTTTAGTTTCGCAAAATAGCGGAGTTATTATGATGGAAACAGATGAAATGCTAAGGAGATACATCAACGACATTAGGTGTTATCCTCGCATTACCGCTGTCAGGGAGCAAGAGTTGGCGTCTATTATTCAGAATGCCACTAATGACATAGATGTCCTAAAAGCAAAAGACGAATTGGTCACATCAAACCTGAGGCTAGTTGTTAAAATCGCCGTTTCGTATCATTCCAAAGTTAGAATGATTGATGGCGTAAATGTCACCGTAATGGATCTCATACAGGCAGGAAATATGGGGCTCATGAATGCTGCTAACAAATACAGTCCTGACCGCAATACTAAATTTGTCACTTATGCATTCCCGTCCATACAAAGGTGGGTAAAAAGAGTCGTTAAAGAATCTAGAATAATTAAGATTCCAGTTAACTCTTTTTATCTGCTCGCCCAAATAAAAGAAATAGATGCCTCTGACTCGAAGATGAGCGACAAGGATATTTCAGATAAACTTGGTGCCAGCATAGATACCATTCGAATTCTAAGAAAACACAAGAATCCAATAGTTTCCGATGATTTGGGAGTTATTATTGATAGGTCAGATCCAGATGCCATTCCTCTAGATGACGTATTGAACCAGAGAGAGTTGAGGGAATATTTGCTTAAAAAAATAGATGAACTTAAGCCGATGGAGAAATGGACAATATTCTATCGTTATCTTAATAACGCCGAACTGTCTCTTGATCAAGTTGGAGCAAAATTTGGAGTAACAAAAGAAAGAATTCGTATTGCCCAACTCAACGGACTCAAACATCTTAAGAAAAAAATAGAAGAAGAAAGAAATATGAAACAAATAATGAAGGGTGGACCCAATGAATACTACAAAGATAGAAAGTCAGACAACGGAATTGAAAAATCCAAATCCAACAAAAACGGCAAGAAAAAGAAAGTTTAGTCAATACAATAAAGGGCATGTGGGGATAAAAGCATTTGAGTGTCCTGATTGTCATGGGCTATTTGGATTGGAAATAAAATTCCTTGATAATATGTCCGAAGTAAACCTTTATTATTTCTGCCCATATTGCGGAAAACAGGCAGGAATAGAAAATTGACAAAAGTTATTGACAAAACTTATTGACAAAACTCCTTAAATAGCTTATGGTTGTGTCATAAGAAAAGGAGTAAGTTATGAATATACCTCTTATTGTTAATGACGTTGCTAGCCCAAAGAACATTAAAGTTTTTGATGGCATTATAGGGCAACAGGATGTTTGTAAGAAACTTTCATTTTTTGTCAAATCGCATTCTAATGAAACGCCTCTTCCGACATTTCTTTTTACAGGATCTCAGGGACTTGGTAAAAGCTATATGGCAAAAAAGGTTGCTGAGTCCATGGGGAGAGAATTTATTGATATTAACTGTGGAACCATTAATACTTCTAAGGATTTTGTCGAGAAGGTTTTGCGAGATAGGGTTTCTGGAGCGATTCCAAAGACCGTTCTTCTTGATGAGGCACATAAGCTTTCTACTGAAATAACTACTATGCTTTTGACCATGCTAAATCCTAATAGCAGCAATATAAATCTCCTGTCATATGAAGGGCGAACAATTGAATACGATCTGTCTAAAATTAATACTATTTTGGCTACTACAGATGCCTACAGGATTTTTAAGCCCCTTTTGAACCGATGTGTCGAGATATATTTCCAGCTCTATTCCAATGAAGAGTTGTGTCGAATACTGGAATTTTATCTTCCCGACATAACACTTTCTTGTGACAGGGAAGACTTGGCGTATGCTTGCAGGGGTCGAGCTAGGGACGCCTATGTTCTCTCTCAAAACATTAGGAGATATTGTTCTATGGATAGTATCCGAGTATTCAGTGATTCAAGTTGGAACAAAGTGAAAGAGATTTTTGGCATTCATGAATGGGGTTTGACCAATCAGGAAGTTAAACTTATGAAAGAAATATCAAGCAGTTCCCCAATATCGTCTGCTAATCTTGCTATTAAGATGGGAGTTAGTGTCGCCAACATTGAATCAGAACTAGAAATACGACCAAGAGAACTTAACCTTCTTGATAGTACTTCAAGAGGTAGAGTTCTTACTCCGAAAGGAGAGACTTATCTAATTAATGTGTAAAAAAGTTGTAGAAAAAACTTGATTCTTAAAAATAATGTTATAAAGTAGATATAGTTCAATAAAAAAGGAGAACTAAAATGAGCGTAAAGAAGATACACATGCTAGGGATTGATGTTCAGAACGACTTTTGTGGAAGTGGTAAGAATGGGCAGGTTGCTGGAAGCTTGTTCGTTCCCGGTGCTGATACGGATGCAGAACGTATCGCCACATTCATAAATAAGTACGGGAAGAAGATTGATGACATTCACATGACCCTCGATTCTCACAGGATCGTTCAGGTCTTTCACCCTATCTTCTGGTCAAACGATAAGGGACAGAATCCGAATCCGTTTACCGTCATTTCGGTTTCGGATGTCGAGAGTGGGGTTTGGAAGACAACCAATCCCGCTTGGCAGAAGAGAGGTATTGAGTATGTTAAGGAACTTGCCACAAAGGGGCGATTCCCCTTGTGCATATGGCCGTATCACTGCATCATTGGCAGTATCGGTCACGCCCTTGTCCCTTCTGTTTCCGATGCACTTATGAAGTGGGAGAGGGATCGATTTGCTATGGTTGACTATTGTGTCAAGGGCGACTTCTACTTTTCGGAGCACTATGGAGCTTTGGAAGCTGAAGTTCCTGCTGCCGAAGAACCTTCGACCATGCTGAATACTCGTATGGTGGAAGCATTGCAGGATTGTGATGAGCTTATTATTTGTGGTGAGGCACTGTCTCATTGCGTTAAGAATACGGCTGAACAGGTCGCCAATGCATTCGGTGAGGACAACATAAAGAAGTTTGTGTTGTTCTCTGACTGCTCCTCTAATGTTCCGGGGTTCGAGAAGCTTGGTAATGACTTCGTGAAGAACATGGTTGCAAAGGGTATGCGGGTTTGCAAGTCTACAGAATACTTCGCATAAGGAGAATGACAATGCCTGTACTTAAAGACAATACAATGGAAGAGTTGAAGACCGCATCGAACTACAAATTCAGTGCGACGAAGGTGGACAGTCTTGGGGCTACGGAATATACGTTGGTGACTATCATCAACGACGCTTCGGGTTCTGTCTATTCTTACGCTAAGGACATGGAGAAGTGCATGAAGATGGCTTTGGGGTCATGTCAGAAATCCCCAAGGGCAGAAAACCTCATGCTTAGGACCGTTACGTTTAATCATAATCTGAATGAGGTTCATGGTTTCAAACCTCTTTCTAATGTGAAAGAGGCTGACTATGACAACTCGCTCAGTCCTTATGGTGATACGGCATTATTCGATGCCGTTCAGTCATCAGTTGAGACCACTTCGCTTTATGCTGAAAAACTTCATGACCAAGATTTCAGTGTAAACTCGATCATATTTGTCATTACAGATGGACAGGACACATGCTCAAGGGCTACTCCTTCTTCTGTTAAGAGGGCAATTCAGGCTGCGATGAAAAATGAAAGCCTTGAAAGTATTACTGTTGTCCTTGTTGGAGTTGGAGCAAGTGGAGCAGGAATAATGGACTACCTTAACGACTTTAAGGATAAGGCAGGAATAAGTCAGTTTATTGATATTGGTGAAGCAACTCCCGGAAAATTAGCCAAGTTGGCTAACTTTATAAGCCGAAGTGTTTCTTCAACCTCACAGGCAATTCAGAATGGGACTTCTTCTTCCCTTCTGACCTTCTAATATGAAAAATACGAGCGATACTCTTCCTGAAGCTTGTGATGGTTGTGGTCTGAGCGGAGATCTTCACTGGAATGATGAGCTAAACAAATGGCTATGCGAGTTCTGTGAAGAATTTGCAGTGGAAGAAGAATGGGAATGTGTGGTGGAAAAGAAAGAGTCTTCTAAATATGTTGGTACTGGGATGAATTGGGAAAAAGAAGCTAAACAGAACAAGAAGTATAACGCAAGTAGACCGAAGTATAAACGGCAACGCAAGGAGAATCGCAATGAGTTCTAATATTGATTCGGATAAAGATGTCGATGTGTTCGCAGTTCCTTCAGAGAATTTGGCGAAGGTTGTTGCCAATTCTGCTGATGGGCTGGTAATAACGAAAGAGTTTTGTGGTACTGTGACAAACGCTA
>Ga0210057_1002431_pt1 | contig 26636 bp, 27 predicted proteins | sample CryGeyCG2114_010_2_FD_183968 | JGI IMG/M metagenome (GOLD analysis project Ga0210057, IMG submission 183968) | Groundwater microbial communities from aquifer - Crystal Geyser CG10_big_fil_rev_8/21/14_0.10 (SPAdes) (version 2) | ecosystem: Environmental > Aquatic > Deep subsurface > Groundwater ...
ATGGTACAGGTGTTTGTAATTACGCCCTTCTCGGAGCTTTTGCTTAATTTGTTTGTCTGTTAGTTTTGGCATGGTATTTGTTTTAACTTACTGGCTACATTTTAACATGTGGGTAGTGAGCAGTTACATCGGAGGATTAAGCCGTTTATTGCTAGCGGCGCGGACAATTACAGGGTTCTGAAATACCACAACCCGCTTTATTGACCCTATTGCTTTAGCCTGTTAAAGTTGTTTCATGCCGATAGTAAGCTGCAAAGTTTGTAGCCGAGGGTTTTACGTAAAACCTAATCGGATTAATAGGGGCTGGGGTAAGTATTGCTCTAAGCAATGTAACTATGAAGACCAAAAAACCGGACGCTCCTTTGCCTGTCACACTTGCGGGCAGTTATCCTATAAAAGCCTTAAAGATCAGGTAAAATCCAAAAGTGGTAAATATTTTTGCAGCAAATCCTGCCAAACAATATGGAGAAACTCAGTCTACACAGGCAAGAGCCACTCAAATTGGAGAGGAGGGCAAAGCGCTTACAGAAACATATTACTTCGTGCTAAGATTGACCACGTTTGCTCAAGATGTAAAAATCGTGACACAAGGATACTAATAGTTCATCATATAGACAGGAACCGAAAGAATAATTCTGTTTCCAATCTGATGTGGCTATGCCATAACTGTCATTACCTAGTACACCACTACGGTGATGAAGGAAAGAAGTTTATGGTGCCTATAGCTTAGTGGTTAAAGCGCCGCTCTGTGGCAGCGGATACGAGGGTTCAATTCCCTTTAGGCACCCCAGATTTATGAAGAGTGAGCAAGAGCAAAATAAATTTGTGCTACAGACCGTCCAGCCGGCGTTAGCCGGGCTGATGGATGGGTCCGTATCTACACTGGCACCAATTTTTGCAGCCGCTTTTGCTACCAAAAACCCTCATGTAACCTTTTTAGTTGGCTTATCCGCAGCGGTGGGCGCCGGAATAAGCATGGCGTTTGCCGAAGCGTTGAGCGATGACGGTAAGCTTACGGGACGCGGCCACCCATTTAGGCGCGGAGTAGTAATAGGTTTGATGACGCTTATTGGCGGTATTTTCCATACCATACCTTTTCTGCTTAGTGACATTCACGCGGCACTGACCATTGCCTACTTGGTGGTTGGCGTTGAGCTAATTGCCATAGCCTACATCCGCTACTACTACTTCAATATGAGATTTTGGTTGTCAATGTTACAGGTCGTAGTTGGCGGAACCTTGGTGTTCGCCGCCGGAATAATAATTGGCACGGCTTAAATAGACTTCTTCCAAAATAAGACTTTGAGGCCAAGGGTGATGATTTTTGTTCAAAAATGGCAAACTGTGACAAGGCATAGCCAAAGCTGCGGTGCGAAGCGGTTTGTCCGGTTTTGGGCAAAAAAAGGGCGCTTTTGGAGCCGGAGGATTATTTCGGAAGAAGTCTAATGAATTATTGGGTCAGTTGCAGAGCAACGATTACACCCACTGGCACGACAATATTGTCCAGCCCCATCCCGGTAACATTTTCTAAAATCGTTAGTATTGGCGGCAAGCCAACGACTAATAGCACATAGGTTTGAAATGGAATTAAACTGCTAGCAAACAATAAACCAGTGCCTAAAATACAAACTGATATAAACCAAAAGGTCATGGAACCAATGACTGTTTTGGGTTGATGAAAGACCTTATAACGCAAGTCCTTGCCAAAGTTTTTGCCTATTACTGCCGCCAACCCGTCAGCTAGGGCAAGGTGAAAAATAGCCAAAGCAAAAAATATTGGTGTGGTGGTTAGCGACGCGATTAAGATTATAGCCAGCGCGAAACAAACATCACCATAGCCTTCCATGCGAATGTTACCACTAAAGTGCAGGCTCTTTTGCCGCCGGTTAATTAACACCCCCAGTAGCATTGCTAGACCGATTAGCTGAATAGACCGCCAACTAATCAACCACGGCCAAAAGGCTACAAAAACTCCCGTACTTATGTGTACAAACTTACGCTGCTCTTCGCCTTCTAGGATTTTGCGACGCCAAAGCAGCTCGGCGGCAGCCAGTATTATACAAATGCCCACCAAACAGGCTATAACCGCAAACATTGGCTTTATTGTACTCTAGTACTCTTCCCAAAATAAAGTTTCCGGGCTTAAAACCAGCCCTTTTTGGCTACAAAGCATTCAGCGCTCGTCAACGTAACTATGGCTACGCCTCCTCCCGCTTCAAGCTTTTCGCTCAAAAAGTACTTGGTTTCACCCTCGAAAATTGTTTTCGTATGAGTACTTGTTTGTTAAAATCAGTCCACGTCGGGGGCTAACATATTTCGGAGTGTGGCACAGTTGGTAGCGCGCAGCGTTCGGGACGCTGAGGTCGGCGGTTCGAGTCCGCCCACTCCGACCATTAAACTTCGCCAAGGCTTCGCTTAATTTTTGAATAGAAGTTTAATGGTCGATAAGATATGCGTAGCTTTAGCGAAGTACTATCCGACCATTAACTTTTTACTTACCTAGCTGCAAGCAAACTATTGTAAGCTTATGTTATGTCACCGGTTAAACTAGTCCGCTCATCAGACAACGTGTTTAGTGGCGCGTTTACTATCATCCGCCAAGGCTTTAAGGCTATTAACAAAGATCCCCAAATCATGATTTACCCGTACCTGGCGGTACTCATTATTTTAATAACGTTTCCGCTAATAAATAGTTTGGCATATGGGATATGGGACAAAGCCACGTACTACACTCATTTTTCAATTACCGATGAGACTCCTCAGCGTCTGAGAATCCTGCTGGGCTTGGTCACATTTTATGTATTTTACACCGGGTTGATAACCGCATATTTTACCTGCGCCGTTTCCGCCAGTGTCATAGAAAAACTGGAAGGCCGGCCAACCACTCCGCTTTATGGATTACGCTTAGTATTTAGACATTTTCTTAGAGTTACTGAGTTCGCTGTCATCGCGATTTTTCTGTTTCCGTTGGGTATAATTGCCCAATATAAAAAACTTGGTAAGCCCAAGGGCGTGGTTGAAGTGTTGGGCAGTTCGCTGTCTCTCCAGATAGCCCAGTTAGCACCCGCGATTCTTTCCGAGAACAAGAACATCATGGGTACGGTTCGTCATTCTATGGATACCTTAGGAAAAGCATGGCACGAAAATCTGGTTATAAAGCTAATTATGTACGCCGTACTTTTTGGATTGGCCTTTTTAAGTTTTTTGCCAAAACTAGTGGAGCATTACTGGTTTGATGGTAATACGTCGCACGCGGCCGGGTGGGCAGCAGCCGCTTTACTCGGAGCTTCAAGTTATGTGGTAGTTAAGGTTATTGGAACAGTTTTTACAACTACACTCTACCATAAAAACAGCAAACGATAAGAATAATTTTATGAGCTATCTCAAACTAAGTAAGCAATGGCGGTTAGATCAAAGAGGCAAAGAGCTATACGTATTCGGGGGACAAGATGCAATTTTTACAGTCGATCTTCAAGAAAACGAAAGCTCTTTTTTTGCCAAACTAAAATATAGTCAAAAGTTTTCTGCAAGTGGCTTGCAGCTTAAAGACCGCATTGTATTGGAGCAACTATTAAGCGCAAATGTGATAATACCATCTCTAGATATCTCTAAAAAACAACTACCAAGAATTAAGATTGTTGGCGATAAAGCCATTGCCTATCGCCTTACTATGGATAACAAGATTTTTCAAACCACCAATAGCAATCAGTATGACTTGCTTATATTAGTAAGAACCAACGAGACTTTTAGTAGTTTTCTTAAAAAACAGGACTACCTTAAGTTAACAAGACCACATCTATTCATTGATATGGCCTATAACCATACTGTCTCTCTTGGGCCATTAGTCTTTCCAGGTGCCACTTCTTGTGTAGCATGTCTTGAGGGTAGAATTAGTACAAGATGGGGAGACGACAAACCGCCTGCTAAGCCCCAGAGCCTGGATGAATTGCTTGGGTTGGGCAAAGAGTGGCTCATGGTTGAGCTAAAGAAAATTTTCGTAGATGAAGACTACTCACTTGTAAATAAAACAGTAGTTTTAGACGCTCAAAAACGAATAATTACTTCCAATAAACTTCTTACTGTACCTTTGTGCCCTTACTGTAAAAAAGGTAAAATGTTGTCAACGGGAAAGCTAGAGTATACTTTTTCTAGGGTCTAATAATAAGTATGAAAAGACAAATAACCCAGTTTGACAACGACCGTTCTAACGCAACTGTTGCGACTCCTACATGCTCTTCATGCTGCTGCTGTTGCTGTTGCCTTACGACAACCTTAACTTCTTCGACAATACTTGCTAGAAGAATTAATAAAGAGGCGCGCGAAAAAAGAATTAGCGACCCAGTCGGGCTAACCATTTTAGCAGGTCTTTTTTTACCTGTTATTGCACTACTGACATATCTGTTAACTTTCCTAATTAACAAAACATTAGGTAGCTGTACCCAGCAGACCCAATATTTATATTCATATGGTAACAACAGTTACACTTACCAATCCTGTTCAAATCCGGCTAATAACCTGTACGTCTTGATCCCTATAGCACTAGTGGCTTCAATTTTAGTACTTTCATATTTGTATGCCCGTGTAAAAATGGGTAAATCTATTTTACGAGCAGTTGTTGTGACTCTTATTATTTCAGTAGCTTTCACGGTAGAGTTCTTTGGTGGAGCTATTTTGATACTTACGGGAGTGGGTGGCATTGTTTACTTGTGTTTAATCCCCTTTCTATACGGCGCAGTCCAGAGATTTTATAGCCGGAAGGTCTTACACCAGACTATAACTGGCAATAAAATAGCCAATGCCTGAACCCATCAGTTCACTGCTTTTACCACAAGCAGCCAATAATAGACACGGGCTAGTATTTAATCCTCAAACTGCATTTTTATCTAAAAGCGACATACGGGGGATATTCCATGTTGGAGTTCCATTTTCAGTTACCAATATCTGGAAAAGCGCATCGGGTGGCGTAGGAAGAAGTAAGGATAGTGCGACTCTCGCGGCAATAGGAGAGGGTATTGAACGATATTGTGCAGCAATTATTAAAGTACCCTTAAAGGCAAGTTCTGCTGTAGAAAAAAAACGTAACCTGGCGGCAAACCAATGGACACTTTTTTCGCAAACTCAAAGAGACAAAACAGACTTTCCGTTTGCCAATCTTTATTCTAAAAAGTGCCTTTATACTAATGTCTACGACTGTATTACCAGCGAAGAGTTTTGGGCTCCTCACCCTCTTGTGGTCTTACGAGATGATTATGAAACAGGCATACCGACATCATCAGGTTTAGCAGCAGGACCAACTGCGACGATAGCTACATTGCGAGCTGTTGAGGAGCTTATCGAGCGTGACGCGTTAATGGCAACTTGGCTCCATAGTTTATCAGCCAGAGCTATTAAAATAGATGCAAAATACTTAGCTGATGTAAACCACTTGCATGGAGAGGTTGCGGCATATGATATAACTCCTGCGTTTAGTCCCTTTCCAGTCATAGCTGTAGCTGGTGGCATTCCTCTTCGTGGCGAGTGGCGGTACTCGCTTGGAGTTGCTTGCCGAGAAACACTTTCTCAAGCAATTGATAAAGCATATTTAGAATGGTGCCAGGGAGTTTTTTTTGCAGGGGTTTACCCAAAATATGCAAAAATAAATAAATTATCAAAACCCAGTGATGTCAACACATTTGATGACCATGCTATTTATTACACACAGAATCCTAAGCAATGGCATAAAATACCTATGTTTCAGCACAAAGAAAATTTGTTTACACCACTACTTAGAGGTAAAAGTTTGTCGTTAGAGGCAGCACTATCTTTGGTAATTAGCAAGCTAAACAGTTCAGGGATAAGACTATTTTACAGAGATTTAACAACCATCGACGCCATTCAATCGGGAGTACGGGTTGTGCGTGTTTTATCACCCGATTTAATTCCGATAAACGCTCATCACAGCTGGCCTTTTATCAGCGGGAATGCCAGTAACGTCAAGCTACGTTATCCTTGGGCTAGCGCTTCCACAACTTTTCCCAATCCTTTTCCTCACCCCTTAGGTTAGAATAATGAAATGGCCAACAAAAATGATAATAGAAATTCAGAATTATTCAACTCGTTTTGGGAGGCATCCAAGTATAGTCCCTATAACATTAAAGAATTCGCTAAAACCCAAGAGTCGTACAGCGCTAAAGATAAGCCCGAGTCTATATTAGAATATCCATATCTACCTAAAAAGCTTATTTTGCCAAAAAACTCAGTTAACCGTTTGGCTGGCAAAAGAAAAAGTGAGAGAACTTTTAGTACTAAACCTCTAAGCAAACGTGAGCTAGGTACACTATTATCGAGCTTTTATGCCTATAATGATCTTGAACACCGTTCATACCCTTCTGCGGGTGCATCTTATGCAGTTGAAATATTTTGTGTAGCGAACAATGTCACCGATTTTTCTGGTAAGATCCTTTACTATAATCCTGATATTCATGCGATAAGTATTATTGGCGAGGCACCAAGTTGGGACGTCATTGCGAATAACATAAATGTACCGACCACTGGTATCCCACAGTGTATTATTATCTTCGTGCTCTTTTCTGACAGGCTGACGACTAAGTATCTTGAACGTGGAGGGCGATTTGGAATTATCGAAGTTGGAGCAGCTATGCAGCAACTTGCAATACAAATTGCCGGTTCCAAAAAATTAAAGGGTGTTGCGGCGGGTGGATTGATTGATGATTTTTGGCTTAAGATACTAGAACTTGATGAACAAGAGTCTAAAGTTGCCTTGGGTTATTTGTGTGGCATATAAGTAGAAGGAAGTATCTTTTTAATTGGTCGGGTAGTGCTTCGCTAAAGCTATGCATACCTTATCGACCATTAACTTTTTACTTACCTAGCTGCAAGCAAACTATTGTAAGCTTATGTTATGTCACCGGTTAAACTAGTCCGCTCATCAGACAACGTGTTTAGTGGCGCGTTTACTATCATCCGCCAAGGCTTTAAGGCTATTAACAAAGATCCCCAAATCATGATTTACCCGTACCTGGCGGTACTCATTATTTTAATAACGTTTCCGCTAATAAATAGTTTGGCATATGGGATATGGGACAAAGCCACGTACTACACTCATTTTTCAATTACCGATGAGACTCCTCAGCGTCTGAGAATCCTGCTGGGCTTGGTCACATTTTATGTATTTTACACCGGGTTGATAACCGCATATTTTACCTGCGCCGTTTCCGCCAGTGTCATAGAAAAACTGGAAGGCCGGCCAACCACTCCGCTTTATGGATTACGCTTAGTATTTAGACATTTTCTTAGAGTTACTGAGTTCGCTGTCATCGCGATTTTTCTGTTTCCGTTGGGTATAATTGCCCAATATAAAAAACTTGGTAAGCCCAAGGGCGTGGTTGAAGTGTTGGGCAGTTCGCTGTCTCTCCAGATAGCCCAGTTAGCACCCGCGATTCTTTCCGAGAACAAGAACATCATGGGTACGGTTCGTCATTCTATGGATACCTTAGGAAAAGCATGGCACGAAAATCTGGTTATAAAGCTAATTATGTACGCCGTACTTTTTGGATTGGCCTTTTTAAGTTTTTTGCCAAAACTAGTGGAGCATTACTGGTTTGATGGTAATACGTCGCACGCGGCCGGGTGGGCAGCAGCCGCTTTACTCGGAGCTTCAAGTTATGTGGTAGTTAAGGTTATTGGAACAGTTTTTACAACCACGCTCTACCACAAAAGTAGCGAGCACTAGTAGTTTGAAATCAAGCAGATTTTACGTACGGTGTACAGCGGCTGAGCACCGCGAAGCCGCAGTAACTGACTTTCCTGGCAGTAGCTATGGTAGCTTCAGTGTAGGTTCGACCTCTGCTCGCTTCTACCAACTACTTTTTTATTCGCGACGTTGAGTCGATAACCTTACTTGTGTAGCTCGTTCTTTCTGCTACTGCTTTGGGGTATTTATCACCATCGTCTATATGTAACTTTCTAAAAATTGCTAGAGAATTGTTGTCGCTTTTTCATACAAAAGGGGTAGGACATTTTGTCGCATTCTAAATTTTGTGCCGTGATTGTGGCCAGTGCGAGCATCGAAATCGACAAGAATTAGTCCTTCTTCTATCGCATTCAAGAAGCCTTCAAAGTTGAATTTTTATAGCATCGTAACTTTAGTGTAGTGATAAAATTCCTTTTTCCTCTCTGTTTTGACCTCTGCTTGAACATAAAAAGTATTAAGTAATTTCGTGCCTGCTTTATGCTCTAAATCATCAAAACCCCAATATGGCTGCGGATTGAGTTCTCCCAATCTAGTTCGCTTGCTAACTGATTCGAGCCAGAGCTTGTGGCGAATATCAACACTACCAGCCTCAAACGAGATTAAAATTTTACGCTCATCGCGATCAATTAAAACTTTGAAACCTCTGTCGCTCCTGACATTGCCATGAATTGTTTGTCTAAAGCTCATTTCTCCAGCAGGATATTTCTTGTCGTCTTCTTGGTGTGCCCAACCATACATAGGAAGTAAAACCTGAGGCACAAAACGAACGGCACGCGGCGATGGCTCGATGTGAAATAACGTGGTCAATGAAGTAGAGTTCAGTCGCTGTGTTTTTAGTTCCCACTCGGCAGCGTTTGGAATTGGCAAATTATTTTCTTTAATGCCAAGCAAATCCTCTAAAGTATTACCGATGCCACCCTGATTACCTTTGCGTGCGTTGGCTATCCATCCCATCGCAGAAATTTCTCTAAGCCTCTTTATCAATTCTTCCTTGGTGTAAATAAGCGGTTGAGGCTTGGTCATATTAGCCTCGCTTGCACTGTTTCTCGCTCAATTCTTTTTTCAGCCATCTCGCAATACTCAGGCGAAACATCTATGCCGATGTAATCCCGGTTGTAGTTTATAGCCGATATTGCAGTTGTCCCCGAGCCCATAAACGGATCAAGTACAATCTCTGCATTTGTGGAAGAAATAATTCTGTCAATCAGTTTTACTGGAAAAGCAGCTGGATGCTCGTTATTCATTTCTTGCGTAAATTCCCAGATGTCGCCATAGGCATTAGCCTTTGATGTAAGTCTGAATTTCGGTTTTGCAATGAGGTAAATAACTTCGTAGGTTGGCAGGAAATATCCAGGATTGAAATTGAGCCCACCTTTCCTTTTCCAGATGATAATTTGTCGTACTGGAAAGCCTTGCACAATATCTTGGCGGTCTTGCAATAAACCACCCTGTACGCGCCATTTGTGGTTATAAAAAATTGCACCATCGTCGGATAAAACACGCATCATTTCTTTCAAACAATCTCTCTGCCACTTTACATATTCATCATGAGGCATGCAGTCATCGTGATGAGTGTAGCCATTTTGCAGGGCTGCGTTCGCCCACTTACCGCCTCGCCCATCTTTCATACCGTTACCCGTAGAGTTCTTGAGATTGTATGGCGGTGAAGTGACTACTAAATTAACGACCCCGTCCGGTATTTCTTTCATTACCTTGACGGCGTCTCCGCAAATCATTTTGTTTATAAAATCTTCGGGGTAGTCCATGACTATTTAATTAACTTCTCGACAGACACATTCAAAGCTTTTGCGATTTTCTTTATTGTTTCGATTGTGGGATTTTGTTGTTTGCCGGCCTCAATATTGACAATCGTATTGTTAGAGACATCAGCAAGGCGGGCCAGCTTTTCTTGCGATAGTCCCAACCTCTCTCTTAGACTCTTGATTTTGTTTGACTCTAGCATATTATATTTGTAACATTATATTGTGTATGTGGATTGCAAGTTTGAACTCCAGTAACAATATAATGTTACCAAAAGAGTACATCTTTCACAAAGAGTGGGGGTGATTCCGCACTTCACCGTAGGCGAACGTCGGAGCTGTATACTGTCATAAATGTTTCATGGTCGGGGTGAAAGGACTCGAACCTTCGACCTCCGCGTCCCAAACGCGGCGCGCTAGCCAACTGCGCCACACCCCGACCATGAAACATTTATTTTCAAAACAACAATCCCCGATTTAACAGGGGTAATTATACCATGGTTTAAATATTATTACTACTTGCGTCTTTTACTTAGCCAGCCAGGAACCTCAGTAAACAATATCTTTGGTATCTCATCTATCTCTTGCTCGGTTACGTTATATTCGGCCATATAGACACTCTCGACACTGCCATGATATGCATCCTTCCATAAAAGTCCAAGCTTAGCGACGGTTGTTTTTATGTGTTCTTCATCTTTTGCCTCTACCTCCAAAAATGGTTTAACCCATGGCCATTTGTCTAGCTCTACTTGTGCTCCGTCCAGTATCCAACTCTCTCGTTTAGTCTCTTGATACGAGTTTTCGACTAAACCGATAGCCGATAAAAGACTACAACTTGCTTTAAAATCACCCACCTTAACGCTCACTTCTTTGGTCCCATGGAGTGTTCTATTACTAAGCTGTTTATATGACAACGTGATTTTATCACCTTCATCTCGTACCCTAACCCATCCGCCGATTTTTTCGAGCCTTTTATCTGGAAAGTCGAAATTCTTTCGACGCATTAGCCTCATTGGATTTATGCAATCAGCACCCAGTTCTTTTAGTTTTTTACGTAACTTTTCAAAGTCGATGTCTAAAAATTTAGCTTCAATTTCGGTTTGCATTTTTATTATTTGGCGAACTCTACAGCTCTGGTTTCGCGGATAACGTTTACTTTTATGGTGCCTGGATACTGCATGGTGGACTCTATTTTATTAGCCACGTCGCGTGCCAGTTTAATAGCCTGCAGATCATTGATGTCTTTGGGGTACACAAAGACCCGGACTTCACGGCCGGCGCTGATGGCATAGGCTTTTTCTACTCCGTCAAAACCAGTGGCGGTGTTTTCTAAATCTTTCATGCGTTCGGCATAATTCTCGGCGCTAATGTTGCGGGCGCCCGGACGCGCCGCGCTGATGGCATCGACTACCCTGACTATCAGAGCCTCTATGGTTGTGGCCTCCATGTCGTCGTGATGGGCCTCGGCGGCATGAGCCACCGCTTCTGGCGCCCCGTACTTACGTAACATCTCGCCGCTAATGTGATGATGTTTGCCCTCAACTTTATGAGTCAGAGCCTTACCCATGTCGTGGGTAAGAGCAGCATATTTACTAACTTTAACGTCAGCCCCCAACTCGTCGGCCAAGACTCCAGCAAGTTGGGCCATTTCTACGCTGTGCTTCAGCACGTTTTGGCCATAGCTGGTGCGATATTTTAGTTCACCCAGAAGCTGCAAAATCTCTTTAGGGATACCGATCACTCCAACTTCGCGGGCGGCATCTTCGCCAGCTCGCATAACATCTTTTTGGACTTGCTTTTGGGCTTTTTCAACTACTTCTTCAATTCGGCCTGGATGTACTCGACCGTCTTTAAGCAGCATTTCCATAGCCTGTCGAGCAACCTCGCGGCGTACCGGGTCAAAGCTGGACAGGACAACCATGCCTGGCGTCTCATCAACCAAAATATCTACGCCGGTCGCTCGTTGCAAGGCCTGGATATTGCGGCCTTCTTTGCCAATAATCCGCCCCTTCATTTCTTCGTCTTCCAGCCTTACTGCTGTAACAGTACGCTCGGCAGTTACCTCGCTGGCCATACGTTCCATAGTTGAAGTTAAAATTACAGCTGCTTTTTCCTCGGCATCATCGCGAGCATCGTTTTGCAGCTTAGTGATCAGGCCGGTTAGATCGTCTTTTATGTCCCGCTCAGTCATGGCCATGAGTTTTTCCGCAGCCTCTGTTTTGGTAAGCTTAGCGATTTTTTCCAGCTTATCTTGCTGTCTGCCGCGAATATCGCGAATTTCATTTTTTAGACCCTCAACTTCGTCCTCGGCTTTACGCATACCCTCGGAACGCTTGTCTAGTTGGTCCAACTTTTTGTCCAGAGCATCCTCCCGGCCAATAAGCCGTTGTTCTAACTCCTTTATTTCACTGCGGCGTTTTTGTTCGTCTTTTTTGGCTTCTTCGACTCTCCGGTCGGCTTCTTCCTGGGCCTTTTTGGTCATGGCCTCAGCTTCTTTTTTAGCTTTAGCTAGCTCCTTTTTGGCGGCGTCCGCGGCAACGCTACTGCGTTTTTGAGTAACTACGGTAGCGCCTCCGGCGCCAACCACAAGACCAACTACAGCCAGCACAAAAGTTAATGGCTCCATATAAAAATCTCCTTTGCTAGAGTACCAAGTCGCCTGTTTCGCTAGGCAATCCTTCGATCCGTCTTAAACGGGCTCAGGATAAATCACTATCACTTCTTTAGCCAACGAAAAACATGAGAAGGCGAGATGTATCAAAATTTGATGAATCGTTTCAACGGACTCTCCCAAAACCATAGAAAATCCTACTTATAAATATAAGGCCAGCCGGCGGTATGGTCAATTATTTACTTGGCATGGTTATAATAGCTGGGCGATCATACTCAGGTAAGGCGACGTGGTTGTTTTTGCCTAAAAGCAAGCCGTTTATACCGCTTTGGGCCCAGTTTTCACCCATTGCGCAAACCACGGGAATCTTTAGACTATAGGCTAGTGCGTTGGCTACGCTCAACCCAATTCTAAGGCCAGTAAAACTACCTGGGCCCTTAAAACAAACTATTCCGTCGATGTCACTCAACTGCTTATCTGCGCCTTGGAGTAGTTCACCTATTTTTTTATGAATGGTTTCGGCGAGCTGCCTATGGGCCTGCCATTCAATTTTTCCAATTTGCTTTGAATCTACGTATAGGCCTAGTTCCGCTTTTGGATTGTCGGTTTTGACACTTAGCACAGTCATAGTTTTAACTTCTCCCATTTATTTTCAAGCTCACGTATCAACTTGGACATGGACTCAGGGTACTCAATCTTTATCTGCCGTACTTCCGTATCATCCGAGACTGGTGTGAGATTAATTGTCAGCTTATTTAAGGGCAAAACATCGTTTATAACTTTGCCCCACTCCACAACACTCACCACATTGGGCTCGCTGATTGATTCCTCTAGTTGTTTAGCCACCACCCCGGCCTCATGCAGGCGATAAAAATCGAAGTGTCTCAGTTCGATTTTTCGTTTGCCCTGATACGTCCGGCTGATTGTAAAAGTTGGGCTAGTTACATTTTGCTCGATATCTAAACCGCGGGCAAGACCGCGCGTAAAGGTGGTTTTTCCGCCGCCTAAATCAGCGTGCAATTCAATGACTTCTCCGCCTTTTAGTGACTTGCCGATTAGTTCACCCAGCCGCTCGGTTTCGGCGGATCCGGTGGAACGTGTTTGCCAAATCATGCCGGTACTCATATAGAGCATATAGTAAAGCCAGTGTGCCAACTCCGGCAAGCACTAACGGGTGTAAATTGCCTACAGCAGTTACAGCTGATGGCGGAGTACCGTTAGAAACTTTGGGTTTCGCGGTAGTTTTTGCGCTCTTAACTGCTGTTTTGCTGGCTGTTTTTGTGGTTTTGGAAGCCGTAGCGGATTTTTTTGCAGCTGGCGGGGCATTGATGATATTTGCAGCACTAGGTGTAGGGGTGGTTGTCCACTGCCATGAGCCATTTGCATAGACTCTGGCGTAGCCATCTTTGGCAGTCATATATGCATCACTCTCTGATAAAACGTTACCTGATGGATCTAACAGCTTTACTTGCCCGGTGTCATTGGAAAGAGTCAGGCTTGTTTGAGAGGCGTAAAAAGCTCTGAACTCATGTGGCTGCAAAATAAACTGGCCGCTTGGAAAAATATAGTTATGAGTCGTACTTATGCCCGCCTGCAAGGCAAAACCACTTAAATCAAACCGCGCGTCATTGGGATTGTAAAGTTCCACGAACTCATCAGTAGCATCAGATAGCGGCGGCGCGGGGTTGGGCAAAATTTCTGATAATTGCGGAGCCGCCAGGCCGGCATCGACCGCCGGCAGATTTGCACCAGAAGAAGTACTGATTATGTTTGGAGGCGGTGGAGTTGCTGCTAGTAACTGATTACCGTTACCCACAGATGCAGGACCAGAGTTACAAAGACTTGAACCGTCGGGTTGCTGGGCACTCAACCAGAAGCCCTCGCCAATGGCGCCAACACGTGGAGCGTTTTGGCCATCCAAAGGTTGTCGCTGCAAAAACTCGCCGGTAGATGTGGGTAACGGTGCAACACCACTAGGCAGGGGCGGTGAAGTAGACGATGGAGGCTTAGCCCAGGCGATATAATCGTCTAAGACACTAATAAATTGAGGTGATTTGTCCGATGTAAGATGGCCAACCTGAATCATCCCCTTACTAGTACTTAAACCTAACGAGACCGAGTCAACGACCATTTGGTAACAGACCTGCACCGGACCATCGTTCACAATTATGTAACCATGAGCCGGTACTTTACCACTAAGGCTAATCAGCTTACCACTGGTAGCATCAAGAAGGTCATAGCTATTAAAATACTGCAGTTGTATGGTGGCAAGATCGATAGTGCCATTGGTGTTGTTGTACAACGTGATAAATTGGCCGTTGCTGCTGGTGATTTTTATTTGGGAGATTATGATTTGCGGAGGCGGAGTGGCAGACTCGGCTAGGGTTTGTGGTAATAAAATAGTTAAGCAACTTAATATTACTGATAGTCCCACCCATAGCAATGCTATGGGACGCCTCATTTGTTAGCAATTATAGTATCAGAATCTTTCACAACAAGTGCTTACGTTTACAAAATACGTTGTAAATTTTTAGGCAAGCCCAGTAGTGAGCTTTTGAGATTATTCGCAGTAGGCGAATATAAACCCGCCTTCAGCGGGCGACTCGAAAGTCTACTACTGGGCAAGCAGTAGCATCTTGGGCACCGCACGTTTATACTAAGTTTATTATGCTTATGATGAGTAAAGGATTGTTTGGCCAGCCAATTTTGAGCCTGCATAGCGAGGGACAAATTGGCGTTGCGCTAGAGCCAATTATAAATCCACACAATCTAAAAATTATCGGCTGGTGGTGCAAAAGTCCAACCAGTCCCAAGCAGTTAGTATTATTTACAGAGAACGTCCGGGAGATAATGCCCAAAGGGCTGGCAGTGGATAATGATTCGGCTCTTAGCGTGCCCGAAGACCTGGTAAGACACCAAGAGGTTTTGGGCATCCGTTTTCAGCTTTTGGATAAACTGGTTAAAACCAAGCGGCATAAACTGGGAAAAGTAAGTGACTTTACCTACGACGAAAGTATGTTTGTACAAAAACTCTATGTGGCCAGATCGCTAGTTAAAATATTCTCCGTAGAAGATACTTTATTAATTGACCGAAACCAGATCCAAGAGGTAACCGATAATTACATATTGGTAGACGATAACGAAGCCAAAGAAACTCAAGAAGAGCTGGCTGGCGCTACCGCTCCGGCGTCCGGTTAGTCTAAAAAATCATCAGACCCTAAAGCCTGTTTAACCAGTGAATAGCTGAATCCTTGACTAGTTAAGTATTTTGCAAGTTTTAGTTCGTCGCTCTTGTAACGTGATAACTTCTGTTTTTTGGCTATCATAATTTTTAGCCTCTCCATTTCGTCCTGGGTACCTTCCATCACTTCCCCGATGACTTCCCTGCCGATTCCCTTTTTATAAAGCTCCGCTCTAAGAGCTCTGTCGCTTCTACCGCCGCGGCCTCTTAACTCGACCAGCCAAGCCGCGTATTGACGGTCATTCAGATATCCTCTATCCGTAAAATCTCTGACAAATTTTTCGATTAATTCCGGGTCAGCCTTTTTTCTTATCAAATAATCTTTGAACTCGCGGGTTGAGTGCGGCCGATTTATCAGCCAGACCAGCGCTCTGGCCTTTAGCTTTCCGTCGCTGGATATTTTTTGTAGTTTTTTAAGCCTGGCTTGGCCAATCTCATCGCCCTGCCTGATACGTTCGGTAATCAGCTCGTTTAGGCTCAACGAAAACGAATATCTCCCATCTACAAACACACTTACCCGCTCTAGGTTTTTTACCTGTTTCTTAAGCGCGGTGATAACCATGGCTCTAGGCCCCAGTTACTGCGTGATTCGCGGCTGTCATTTTTTTATTCGGGTCGAGCGGCTTCGCGAACTTTTTTGGAGACTTCTTCCAAGACTTTGGGGTTATCTTTTAGATATTTTTTAGCGGCTTCGCGGCCTTGGGCGATCTTGGCGCCGCCATATTCAAACCAAGCGCCGCTTTTGGCGATTATATCTCTTGAAACGGCCAGGTCCAGAACGTCGCCCTCACGGCTGATACCCTGGTTGTACATGATGTCAAATTCGGTCTCTCTAAACGGCGGGGCAATTTTGTTTTTGACCACTTTTACCCGTGTTCGGTTACCAATTACTTCGTCTCCGGCCTTAATCTGGCTAATACGGCGGATATCCATCCTGATGGAGGCGTAAAACTTCAGGGCGTTACCGCCGGTGGTAGTTTCTGGATTGCCAAACATTACGCCGATTTTCATTCTAAGCTGGTTTACAAAGATTACCGTACACTTGGTTTTACTTATCACGCCGGTTAGTTTACGCAGCGCCTGGCTCATAAGTCTGGCCTGCAAGCCCATATGAGCATCACCCATATCACCTTCTATTTCGGCCTGTGGCACCAATGCCGCAACTGAGTCTACAACGATGATATCCACGGCGTTAGACCTAACTAAGGCCTCGACCACCTCCAGCGCCTGTTCGCCGTTATCGGGCTGGCTGAGCAGTAAATCTTCGGTTTTGACGCCGATTCTCTGGGCGTATGCCGGATCCAGAGCGTGTTCGGCATCCACATAAGCAGCTACCCCGCCTAGCTTTTGAACTTCGGCTACGGCATGCAGGCTCAGAGTAGTCTTGCCAGAACTTTCCGGACCATATATCTCAATGACGCGGCCCTTTGGAATACCGCCTCCCAAGGCAATGTCCAGGCTGAGACTGCCCGATGAGGTAGTTTCTACGTCAACTTTATAAGCCTCGCCCAAACGCATAATCGAGCCCTTGCCAAATTGTTTTTCAATCTGGTCTACCGCCAACTGCAAAGCTTGGCTCTTACCGTTTGCGGCTACTTTTGCATCAGTCTTTGCCATATTCTTTCCTCATTACCTTTCTACGATTTAATCTCCGGCTGAACACTGTACTTAGAATTATAGCAAGCAATTAAAACCCAGAAATTGCTGCTGCTTAAAAACTTGAAGTATAAACTGAATGCTCCCGTAAACTCTGAGCTAATTTACGACAATAAGCAACAAATCCACGTATTTCTTGTTAGTGTAGCCAGAGGCCACTATACTAAGCATATGCGCATTAGCGATGGGCTCGTAGTTGAGTTGCTCAAAAAAAGCCATAAGGTAAACGATGAGTTGCTTCATGCTCTAACTGAACAACAAAAAACCGATAAAAAACCTCTACAGGACGTGGTCTTAAGAAGCAATGCTATCAGTGAAAAAGAGCTTACCCAGCTTTATGCCACCGAAATAGGGGTACCGTTTGTGGAAATCGTGGCTCGGAATCTGCGCAAAGAGGTCCTAAAGCTTATTCCTGAGCATATCGCTCGGCAATACAGCGTGGTCTTATTTGACGTCACAATGGACGGAGCTAAGCTGCTGGCCATGGAAGACCCTGATGATGTGCAGGCGCTTAACTTTTTGCAAAAACAGTTAGGTTCGGATATTAAAATTCATGTTGCCACTCGGTCCAATATTTTATCCGCCCTAGATCAATACCGAGGCAACATTACCAGCGAGCTAACCCAGGTTATCGCCAGCGATACCACCCAGGATGAGGAAGAAGTTAGCGAAGAAGATGTTGCCGAGGATAGCCCGATAGCTCAAACTGTCAACCTAATTATCGATTACGCTATTAAACAGTCTTCCAGCGACATCCATATTGAGCCTCGTGAAGACTACGTAAGTATCCGCTATCGCGTGGACGGCCAGCTTAAAGAAACCAACCGTCTGCCAAAGAAAGTTTTAGCAGCCTTAGTAAGCCGTATAAAAATTCTTTCTAATCTAAAAATTGACGAGCGGCGGGCTCCTCAGGACGGCCGCTTTAAGGTTGTGATTGGTAGCGGACAGTATGCCTTGCGTGTCAGCACCTTGCCGATTGCCGACGGTGAGAAGGTAGCCATGAGAATACTTGATGAGTCAAGTAAGCCCTCTACCTTAGAGGAGCTCGGCTTTTGGGGCACTAACCTGGAACGGTTGGAACACGCTCTGACCCGCCCTCACGGAATGATTTTGTTTACCGGCCCGACCGGTTCGGGCAAGAGTACAAGTTTATTTAGCATTCTGAGCCGACTAAACCAGCCATCGGTAAATATTAGTACGGTAGAAGACCCGGTTGAATACAAGATACCGGGCGTCAACCAGGTCCAAGTAAACCCGGCAGCCGGCATGACATTCGCTAACGGACTCCGAGCTTTGCTGCGCCAGGATCCTAACATTATTATGGTAGGTGAGATCCGTGACGGCGAAACGGCTCGGCTGGCGGTCCAGGCCGCTCTTACGGGCCACTTGGTCTTTAGCACACTGCACACCAATAATGCCGCCACCTGTTTGCCGAGACTTTTAGATATGGGTATTGAGCCATTCTTAATTGCTAGTACGGTGCGGGCCATTGTTGGCCAGCGTCTGGTTCGAAAATTAGTTCCGGAAGGTATAGAAAGTTACACACCAGACGAAGCTACCGTTAAAAGAGTTGGGGTAGCTTTTGGGATTGAGAACGAAGAGAATATGAAACGCATTAACCAGCTGGAAATCAAGGCAATGTCCGCAAATTCGTTCAAGTCTCCGGCCGGAACTCATCAAGCAGAAGTCTTTAGCCAACCGGCTACTACCGAAACCACCATTAAAAAACTTTGGCGAATGAATGGTAGCGGCGGCGCCAGCTCTTTCCGAGGACGAATGGGTATTTACGAGGTACTGACAATCAGCCCCGAGCTTCAAAAGCTAATAATCAGTAATGGAACCAGCGAAAACATCCAAGACCAAGCTATCAAAGAGGGCATGATAACGATGCAAACTGATGGCTTTATTAAGGCGCTTCGCGGCCAAACTACGTTAGAAGAAGTCATGCGCGTAACCTCCGAGCGTTAACCTTATGCCTCAATTCTCATACAACATTATCAGCAAAGACGGCCACAAAAGCTCCGGCCTTTTAACCTCACCTACCCGTGAAGCAGCTGTTGAAAGCCTCCGTTTACAAGGTGCTAAACCTTTAAGTGTCCGCGAGGTAAGCACAAAAAAGCCAAGGTTTACGCTATCTGCCCACAAGGTAAAACTCCGCGAACTGGTTATATTCACCCGCGAACTATCAACCATGATAGATGCCGGCGTACCGCTGCCCCGGGGCCTAGGCACGTTGGCCGATCAAACTGAGAATAAATATTTTAAAGGGGTTATTTTGGGTATCAACCGTGACATCGAAAGTGGCGTACCAATGGCTGACGCTATGGCTAAATACCCCACTATTTTTAATAGTGTCTACGTAAATATGATAAGAGCCGGCGAGGCCGGCGGCATCTTGGATGACATATTAAAAAGGTTGGCGACACAAGTAGAAAAAGACTCCGCTATCCGCCAAAAAATCCACTCGGCGATGGCTTATCCGGTAGTTATATTAACCGTGACCGTCATAGCATTTTTTGGGATCATGATTTTCATAATGCCCAAAATTGCCAAGATTATTAATGATCTTGGCGGACCGGACGCCCAGTTGCCGATTTACTCCAGGATTATGCTTAGCACCAGCGCTTTCGTGCAAAAAAATATCATATTCATATTAATATTCAGCGTGGCGGCCAGTTGGGGATTTCGCCGTTATATTAAAACGGAAAAAGGCAAGTACCGTTGGCATAATTTTTTACTTAAGGTGCCGATTTTTGGAAAAATTGTCGCCAAAATCGCCATCGCCAGGTTTTCGCGTACGTTCGCATCATTAATGGGTTCTGGTGTTAGTGTGCTTGAGTCACTGGAGGTTACCAGCAAAGCGGTGGGCAATAGGGTAATCCAGAAGGAGTTGATGGACGTGGCGCAGGCAGTTAAAAACGGGCAGCCCCTGGGCAAGCAACTGACTGCGGCTCCTTTTTTCCCGCCGATTGTGGGACAGATGATGTCAGTTGGCGAAGAGACCGGAAAAATCGATCAAATCCTGCTTAAGGTGGCTGATTTTTACGAAGAAGAAGTTGACGCCGTAATTGATAGTTTGGCAAGTATTATCGAGCCGGTAATGATTATTATTTTGGGCGCCTTAGTTGGCATGATTGCCGCCTCTGTAATGGGGCCGATTGCCGGCCTAAGCAAGAATATTGGCGGCTAAGGGGTAGCAAATACTTCTTGACAACAAAATACTCATGTTTATAATCAGGGTCATAGAACAATTAGTGTTCTCGTAAATAAAATAAGCAAAAAGACAAGAAGGGTGGGTCAATAATGACTTCATTTAAGAAAAATAATCGCGGTTTCACTATCGTGGAGCTTTTGATTGTCATCGTCGTCATCGGCATTCTTGCCGCTTTGGTGATCGTGACTTATAACGGTATCCAGCAGAAGGCTCGTGATACGGAACGCAAAACCGACATCAATGCGCTTGCTAGCCATCTGGAGGCATATAACGCCTCAGCTGGACGATACCCAACACTGATTAATGCCAACGACACGACTTTTAGAGCAGCCAATATGAAGGGTTTGCCTGGGGACGCATTACAAGATCCTAAGGGCGCCGCGCAGACCTTGGTCTCAGCGCCAGCAGCTAACAGCTACGCCTATGAACCAAGCCCGGCTGCTTGTGACAATGCTGCTGGCGGCGACTGCGTGTCATATGTTTTGACCGCAACTCTCGAAAGCGGCGGTACGTTCGTCAAACAGTCATCCAACTAGATAAACTAAAACTAGTAGTTTTGTAAAAGCTTAAAATCCCGGGCTATACCCTGGGATTTTAGCTATAGTTAATCAAGAGCATTAGCTCCGACCAAAAAAGAGTATTATCACCCGAAAACCTGCGTGCCAAATCACCCACTATAGGCGGCTTTGAGGTGTTATACTACTGAGTAAGGATAACCACTAATGGGCACAACTAGACCTAACTTTTACCATGATGAACCGATTTTCGGATTAGACATTGGGAATTCGAGTTTAAAAGTTATGCAAATTGAAACCGAACGCGGTAAACGGCCTAAAGTAACTGCCTACGGTGTGAGCGAATTTTATCCAAGCGACACAACCCAGCAAGGCGTCATAGTAAAATCAGACATATTAAGCCAATCCTTATATGACGTTTTAAAAAACCACCTAAAGGGAGCTGTGACTACCAATCGAGTAGCCTGTACTATTCCCACTGCCCATACCTTTAGCCGCCTTATGAAACTGCCGGCTTTGGAAGATGAGGAGCTATCAGAAGCCGTCCATCTGGAGGTGGAACAATACATCCCAATGCCAGCCGATAAGCTTTATGTCGACTACGAAATTTCCAAACGTAGCTCTGACGGCATAGAGGTATTGATGGTTGCAACGCCTAAAAATATAATTGATAGCTACGTTCAATTTTTAGAATCAATAGATTTAGAGCCGGTTGCGCTGGAACCAAGCATGAACGCTGCCGCCCGTCTTTTTAGTATGACAAATACGCCGCACGGCCAGCCGACTATTCTCGTTGATTTCGGTTCGGTGGCTGCCGATGTGGCAGTTATAGACCAAACCGTATTTGTAAATAGCACGATTCCCGGAGGAAGCGATACGCTGGCCAACATGATCGCTAAAAAACTCAGCGTAACCCGCCCGGAAGCTATGAACATAAAAAACCAAATTGGCATAAACCATAGCGATAAACAGCAAGAAATAATGCATGTCGCCCAGCCTATGCTTGATGGTTTAGTAAATGAAGTAAAAAAAGTTATGAGGTACTACAGTGAGCGCTCCGGCCAAAAGCAAACCAAAATTGACCAGCTGGTTTTAGTTGGCGGCGGCTCTACAATGCCGGGCCTAAGCGATTATCTTGCCTCGGCCCTTGGTATTCAGCCGCGAGTACTCGACCCCTGGAATAAGCTTGATTTCTCCGGGCTTCAGCCGCTTGGCGAGCTAGAAAAATCTATGTACATAACGGTGGCCGGCGAAGCAATATTAAATCCTAAGGAGATTTTTGCATGATAAATCTTCTGCCTCCGCGCTATGCCATGCAAATTCGTTACGGTCGCCGAAACGCAAACTTACGCCGGTGGTTGCTTGGGATGGTAGTCGCTATGGCTGGGCTAGTGGTAATTACTGCCGGCGGCTGGTTATACCTTGACAGCCAGGCTAAATCACTTGAACATGACAATATCTCCGGCCAGCTGAAACTAAAAGCCCAGAATCTAAGTCAAGTCCAAAAAGACGCCACCGAGATAAGCGGCGATGTAAAAGTAATTAACCAAGTTCTAAGCCGTGAAATAAAATTCTCGGCTCTTATGCAGGATATAGGAAAAGTGATGCCGCCGGGGACCATTTTAGGCAGCCTAACTCTTAGCAAAGTAGACGGGGCAATAGATTTAAGCGCTAATGCCAAAGACTACACCTCGGCCGCCCAAATTGCCGTCAATCTAAGCGACTCCAAAAATAACCTTTTTAGTTCTGTAGACATAGTCAGCGTAAACTGTTCAGGTAGTAGTACTGCCTATAAATGCAGCGCTAATTTTAAAGCATTGTTTAGAAATACCGCTAAAAGCCGATACCTGAATGCCGCAGCGAGGCCCAGCAGTGGACAGTAAGCGGCTTAGGCTTATCTTGATAGGGATGCTGGCAACAAGCGCGCTGTTATTCTTAGCGATTTACACTGTGGGCTCTTCGGCCCTTCAGAGTAAGAGTAAGCAGGTTGTTGATCTAAAACTTAAAAGCCGCACAACTGATTCCCAGTTAGCGAATTTCACCATAGCCAAGAGCGAAGTAGAAAAATACGGTTACTTTAAACAGGTGGCCAAAACCGTCATTCCCAACGACAAAGACCAGGCCCAGGCCGTTTTAGACATTTTTCAGTTAGCTAACGAATCCGGCATTTCCATCCAAAGCGTAACCTTCCCGGCAAGTACACTAGGCGCCAAATCCACTTCTACAACCAACAATGCCCAAAACGCGACAGCCCAAAGCGTTTTGAGCCAAGCCAAACCTGTAGACAGTATTTCCGGCTTATACAGCATTGAGCTTACCGTTTCGCCGGGCACCGATGCGCTGGTGCCAGCTGATAAAAAAGCAACTTATCCTAAGTTGCTAAATCTTTTGAACCGTATCGAACATAACCGTCGCACAGCACAAGTAACCCAAGTTAATATCCAGCCAGTTGGTACGGATGCCGGGTCTAGCGAGTTTATTAATTTCAGCTTGGTTATTAACATATTTATAAAGCCATGAGTCCCGTTAGACTCCAAAAGACTTAAAGGAAAACATATGACAACTGAACCCTACACTGTTTATCAATCGCTAACTAACAATAGAAGGTTTGAGTGGAGTCTAACGGAATGAGTAAAAAAATAGAATTAACTAGCCTTAAGCCCCGTTTAAAGAAATACTGGCAAAAATTTTCCGCTCATGCTGCTTTTGTGGTAATAATGATTATCTTGCTGGTATATGTTTTGGTTGTTTGGCAAATTAGCAAATTAGCTGCTACTGAACCGTCTGTTGAGGCCGAAGACGCCGCCCAGGCGGCAACCAATATCCCCAAAGTTAATAGGGACGCCATCGGGCAAATCCAGTCGCTGGAACAAAGCAATACAGATATCCATAGCCTATTTGACCAAGCTCGCAACAATCCCTTCCAGGAAACGAGATAAAACTAATCTTCTTGGAGGCTATCAACGTAAGCTTGGTGCGCCTCTATGATGCCACTGGCAAACTTGTCTGGAGTCGGGCAGTAATAAAAAACAAAATTCTCCCGCTCGCCGGCAGTCTGAACCGTTAATGTTCCGTAGTTCAATATGGTTGCCAAAATCCCTCTTTGTTCGGCGCTGGCGTCCTCAACATTAGCCATCGACAGCCTTGAAACCTTACGCGAAAACAATCCCCGCTGCACAATCTGGATAAGATTTTTATCGGTAACTAGCAGACGGCTCTGCCTGTAAATATAAGTGGCAACAAATAAAATAAACACTAAAAAGGCCATGGCTAGCACAACGGCGGCTAAAACTAATCTATAGGCATCGGGCGACAGGCTATTGAAAAACGAGCTGAACACTAGGTATGCAAACGCCAGTAACGCACCGATGCCAGCTAGGGCCTCAAGGTAAATTATTAATATCCCAATTAAGTGCCGCCGCACAATAAAGACCATTTGCTCGCCCGCTGTCAGAATCCCACTTTCAACAAGAGATGTATGCGTAGGAGATGTAATGTCTGCCTTTATGTTGTTTTGAGGTGGCATGGTGCGATTATAACAGATTAGCTTGTGGATTATTGCCAGCTTGTTGCTTACCCATATGTTTCCAGGCTTTTGCTGTGGCTTTTCGCCCACGCGGCGTTCTCTCTAAAAGTCCGATTTGCATTAGATACGGCTCATAAAAATCTTCGATGGTTGAGCGTTCCTCGGACGTCAGAGCGGCCAAAGTGTCCACCCCAACCGGGCCACCCCCATGATGTTCAATTATAACTGAAAGCAGGTTGCGGTCGGCTGGGTCAAGCCCAAGCCTATCAATCTCAAGCAGTTCTAACGCCTTGTAAGCCAGCGGCTCGTCCACTATGCCGTCACCGTTAACATCAGCGTAATCACGAGTCCGCCTAAGTAAGCGGTTAGCAATCCTTGGTGTCAGCCTGGAGCGCTGGGCTAGAAGACCGGCCGCTTTATCATCAATTTTAACGCCCAAAATTTTGGCCGCTCGTTTAATAATTTTAGTGATTTCCTCTGGCTCATAAAACTCTAGTTTATGGATCATACCAAACCTGTCGCGAAGCGGCGCGGCTAGTGAACCGGTGCGAGTAGTCGCACCGATAATTGTAAATCGTGGCAAATCCAGGCGCAGGCTACGGGCACTTGGGCCCTTGCCCAACATAATATCCAATTTAAAGTCCTCCATCGCGGAATACAGTACTTCCTCGATTGAGCGGTGCAGCCTATGTATCTCATCAATAAATAGAATGTCCCCATCTTGTAAATTAGTCAGCAAGCTAGCCAGATCCCCCGCCCTTTCAATGGCCGGACCGCTAGTCACTCTTATCTGGGCGCCCATCTCGTTGGCGATCACAGTTGCCATGGTGGTTTTACCCAGTCCAGGCGGGCCATGCAACAAAATATGATCAACTGGTTCATCCCGTTTTTTGGCAGCATCGATAGCTAATTTCAGGTTTTGTTTGATACGCTCCTGGCCTACATAGTTGGCAAAGTTTCCAGGCCGCAAAGTCTGTTCAAACTCCTGCTCTTCGGGCTCATCCTTAGCAGCGGTATTTATAATTCTCTCAATCGCCATACCCTAGATTATAGACGATAGATGTTAGAAGTTAGAATTACTATTTCCAGGACTATTTACAGGGTGCCACCCTGTAAATAGTAAGTTTATGGTGTAGTATGTTTTTCATTTTATTCGCACAAGCTCTGGTTTAAGGATTTCATCCGCATCTCCGGTGGTCATCCGAATAGTGCCTGGGGTGTACCTATCAGCACAAACTATGCCGTCAAGATGGTCCAATTCATGCAAAAGCAAGCGAGTGTGAATCGGATCGGCCTTCAAAGTTTTTTTCTCTCCGTCGAGAGTCATATATTCGACAGTAATCGCCCAAGGTCTTTTTACTTCTCCAATAAACAACGCCGCAGACGAGATACAAGACTCCGGGTAGACTCCCTCTCCAGTAGATCGAACCACCGTGGGGTTAATGTATATTGACGGACCATCACTCTGCCAAAGTAGAATCATCCTTTTTGAGATACCGATTTGGTTGGCTGCCAGCCCACGACCAGCACCGGTTTTAGTTCTATATTTTTTTAAAAAATCAGTTAACTCATCAATCCATTTTTTAGCACTGCCGTTTTTAATCTCTTTGTTTGTAACAGGTTTACAAACCGTTCTTAAAACTGGATCACCAAAGAATCTAATCGGCAAGTTACTGCCAAGCCAGCTGGCATTATCCAACGCAGGTTGTATTGGAGATTTTTTCATATCACTTAATTAATATAGAGCGGCAGCTTTGGGCATATGCGTACCCTCTAGAATTTTTACGACTTCTTCGGCTTCGACGGTCTCTTTTTCCATTAAGGCTTTTTTGAGTTCTTCTAATTTTGCGGTGTTGGCCTTAAGCACCGCCTGGGCGCGTCTGGTGGCTTCGTTTATAAGCTCCTCGACTTCGTCGTCAATAACTTTGGCTGTCTCATCAGAGTATTGACGTTCGTGCACTAGTCGGTCCAGCATCATACCGTCCTCTGTGTGGAATACCTGGTTGCGCAGCTTTTTTCCCATACCCTGGTTAATGACCATTTCGCGGGCCAGCTCGGCTGCTTTTTGCAGATCTGATCCAGCACCGGTCGTCACTCTGTCCATGCCATAAATAATTTCTTCGGCCACTCGGCCGCCCAACATCCGCGCCAATACATCCTTGTATTCGATAATACTGTGGTAGCTCTTATCCTCCGGTGGAATAAACCATGTCACGCCACCGGTCGGGCCACGCGGAATAATGGTGACTTTATGCACCATATCGCTATCGGGTAGTACGTGCCCAACCACCGCGTGCCCGGCTTCGTGATAAGCCGTAAGCTCTTTTTCCTTTTCGCTCATAATTTTGCTTTTACGTTCC
>Ga0210057_1002432_pt1 | contig 26631 bp, 29 predicted proteins | sample CryGeyCG2114_010_2_FD_183968 | JGI IMG/M metagenome (GOLD analysis project Ga0210057, IMG submission 183968) | Groundwater microbial communities from aquifer - Crystal Geyser CG10_big_fil_rev_8/21/14_0.10 (SPAdes) (version 2) | ecosystem: Environmental > Aquatic > Deep subsurface > Groundwater ...
ATAAATGCTTAAAACCAAATGACATCGAGAATCTTCATAAAAAATTAGGTGAACCCATAATTATAAAAGATGGAAAAGCTAGTTTAAACTCGGAATTTTTTCATGTCTAAAATTTACACTGGAATTAATATTCAATTTCCTATCTCTGAAGATATTTTATCTGGTAAGAAGATTATAGAAACAAGAACTTATCCAATACCCCAAAAATATCTACAAACAGAGCTTCTCCTGATTGAAACTCCGGGGAAACTGGCCAAATTTAAATCCAGAGCAAGAGCCATAATAATTTTTGAAGATTGCTTCAAATATAAGAACAAAGCCGAATTCTACAATGATTATGACCAACACCTAGTGGATAGAAATTCACCTTGGGCTTGGAAAGATAAACCCAAATACGGATGGAGGGTTAGGGTTATCAAATTGTTCAATAACCCTAAACCAGTAAATAAGAGACTTGGAATCGTCTATACCAAAGAGATAAAAATCTAAGCCCGCTAAGCCGCAATTTTCGAATCAACCTCGTAAAGGCTAGCTACAAGACTGGCAATTTCGTCAAATAGCTCTTTGTATTTTTTGTTTTCCATATTATTTAATTTAGTTAATTGCTTCGCTAAACTAGCAACTCTCTTTTCTAAAGCGATATTCACTCCAAAGGGAATTGGAAGCTGTTGCAATTTATTTTTCTTAACTTGGGAAAAAGCTTGCCCCTCTTCACTCACTAACTCCCTGTAGACCTCTGAGATGAAAGGACTATTTAAGACTCCTAATACATAAAACAAATCAACATCTCGTTTTTTCTTATGAATTGAAAGTAGAGATTTTTGATTATAGTATTGCGAATCATCATATGCAGCTATAATTTGATCTGCTGTTTGTCTTACAAATATCTTTTCTTTGTCAGTATATGCCGTAACATTAACTTTAAGGCGCGTTTTATTGTCCTCAGCCTTTTGTTTTTCCTCAATTGCTTTCCAGTTGTGTCTTAGGAACTTTCGTCCCTCTGTCAATGAGTAGCGATTTATATTCTTACCCCTTAATACAATATGATCCTTTTTAGATTCAGGAGTATCAGCATCGTAAAAAACTGCATCTCCAAGTTTTTTACGAGAGTAATCAAGGCCACTGTCAAAGACATCACAAAGTTCTCCAAGTGATAGGATTCCTTCCATTTTTGAAAGTTTGTTCACGGTAGAAAAAAGGAATTCACTGTTTTGATTTGCCTTGATATCCTTAAAGGATATGACATTTCCTTTCAGTGATGTTAGTTCTTCAAAACTTCTCGCTGTTTTAGCAGAATGGAAGTTGATGCTTTTCTTTGTTGATGCTTTATCGGCAATGATAACACTCGAAGGGGCACACACCCCTTTAAAAACACTATCTCCGAGGTCATAAACATCTTGAACACCATTGTTAAGATACAAGTTTCTGGTGTCTCGACAGCCTATATGAGATAGAATTGAGCTTGGAATTACAAACCCAATTCTTCCATAATCACCAGTTACGAATTCAAATGATCTCTCAATAAAAAACTTAAAGGTATCAATTAATTTGTATGATGAATGTTTGTATCTTGCAGACAAGATTTCAATCGTTTCCTCAGATAGCTTTGCACCCCATGGAGGATTCCCAACAATAGCATCAAATTTTTTGACTTGCTTCTGAAAGTCTTTATTAATATCTGCTGCATCCCAACTGTGTTCAATACCTTTCTCATCATAAGCACTTAACACGTCTTTATCTGATAATGTATTTTTGCATGTAAATTGATCCGCCAAAGGCTCAAGTGTATCCCCTTTCTGGGATGAATATATCCACAACGAGAATTTAGACAATTCAACCGCGAGAGGGTTAATGTCGTAACCAAAAATACAGTTGTGTATCAATTCCTTTTTGATTTTATCAAACTCAATGAAGTCTTTACTTGCCTTAGTTGAATCTTGGTGTTCAATGATTACTTGTTCAAGATATTTTACTACCCCGAGGAGGAAATGCCCTGAACCCATAGCAGGATCAAGAACTTTTAAAGTTAATATTTCTCTTGGACTCTTCCCATCAATTAGAGGCGATAAAGTTTTTGATATTATAAAATCAACCAAGTAATCTGGAGTGTAGTATGCTCCAGTCCCTTTTCTATCAGCATTATCAGATTCTAAAACATAACCGCGGCCCTTTTTCTTCAGCTTATATTCAAGAAGTCCCTCGAAAAGTGAGCCAATGTGATCAGGTGATAGAATCTTGTAGTCAATAAACTGCAATTCATCGTTTTCATCATAATCACAAGCCAACTCTAGTAGTGCCTGATTTAAGCATTCATCACTAATTTTATTGTTCAAATAAAAATCTTCACTTCCAACTTCAAAAGGCTCTTCGCCAAAGCTGTGGACACCTATTTTTTCATCACCAGTTTTAAGGAGCATAAAAAGATCATTTATGTAATTGTATGTTCTAGGTTGCCCCGACCAATTTTTACCATCTTCAAATTGTTGCTTTATCTCAAAACATTTTTTTCTAAGGGAAAAATCATAATAATCATCTTGTTTATTGACTTCAAGAAGGCCTTTAGATTCACAATTCAAAACAAACATCAATTTAAACAAGTAATACAAGGAATATTCATAAACTTCTTCTAGATCATCTTCAGATGGTTTACTCTTATTTGCCAAAAAACCTTTACAAATAGTATCTACAACTTTGTAGACTCTATTTTGCAAATTATTCTCTACGCGCTTTGAGTAAAATTGCCCATCTTCAAAAACAAAATCAAGAAAACATCTGTCGGAAAGTCTGGCTTGTGGTTCGAATGCCTCAACTCTAAAAAAGTTGAAGAAGTATTTAAACCTCTCATAGTCACCAGCTCTTAATATTTTAATTAAGTCAATTTCATAATATGTTGTATGCTTGCTTTCAGACCTTACCGAGTAGATTCGCCAATACCTTCCGTTTGTTAGAATCCCCCAAGTCTTATCTGTTTGTTTTAGGTAGTTCACAATTTGATAGGATGGGTTTTTATTTGAGAAACCCTTACCATCTAGATTTATGTCCCAAGCTTTTGCATCAGCAACTGCTAGTGCTTTTTTAAATTTATTATTTATTTCCTTTGATTTAGATAAGTCACTAAAATTTTTGTATAGCCCATAGTCTGGAAAGTTAGTAGTTCCATGCCTCGATACAGTCTCTTCAAGTTCAATTGTCCAACCAAGATATTCAAATATTTTATCAATCCATCTATTTTGAAGTTGCCTTTCATTTGAGCAAAACTTAGGGATGTCCTTACCAAGCTTTACCCACAAATCCATAATATCTTGGAATGCCTTGTTAAATTTAACGGCATCAAATTCGTCCACGTTCCAATAATCATTTAAAAACTGTGTGGATGGATTATTGTAATATTGCTCAATATTCGGGAGACGATCTTCTAAGAATGGGTCTGAGAACAATCCAGCATTATTATAATAAAGGGGGGTTTTTCCCGGCCCAAACTCAGTTTTTTCTACTCTTGAATCTTCTTTTGCTAATCTTGCCATAGTACTGCCCCTTACATTCCTACAAATGCTGATTTTTCAAACTGTTTTTCAAAGCTTTTCTTTTTGGAAGCTACAGGCATCTTGACATTACAAGCGCACAAGCAGTCTTTTATTGAACTGTTGTATGAAAAAGTAACGAGTGCTTCGTCTTTAATAGTTTGTCTTTGTTTTAGATTTAGGACAGAACGATCAAAGTAAAATTCATTTCCATTTGGGTCAACGATGATTCCATTCTCATCTCTCTCTGACCACCATAGAACTCTTCCGATAAGCTCCATAATCAACTCCTTTTGATAATATGGTTCAAGAAGCTGATCGGCTTAAAACAATTTGCTCTTTAGAATAATTTCAACGAGTTAGGTGGGAATATTTTGCCCAATCTGACTAAAATCCTATTGGAAGTCTCAATTGGTCTCTCTCTTCTTCATATCGGCGGTCATACTTGTTCTTCACGCTTGCTAAAGGTATAGAAACCTCTTTTGCTGCTAGTATTTTGTCGCAACGACTTGGCGTAAAAATAACCAGAGTTTCGCAGTCTAGTTTCTGTCGCTTCTTGAGCTTTACGACTGAGCTATCAAAATAAAATTCATTACCATCAGAATCACAGATGACACCATTACCGTCTCTTTCCGACCACCATAATACTTTTCCAAGAAGTTCATGTTCTTTCATACTATCTCAAATTCCCCAAAGGCCAATAACTGGCTTTCTACTTTAATTTCACTTAAGTCATTTAACTCTTTAAGTCTTTGTTTCTCCTTATCGGAGGCCTCTTTTCTAAGTTGAGTAATTTCTTCTTCCTTTTTAATGATCTACCCTTTAAGTCGTTGAATTTTTCAACTAACCAAGATGAAAGTCTTTAAGGCAACCTTTATGCCAAAAAAGAGAAGCACATAAATTATTGAATCTTTGAAATTACGGACTCTGAAAATTTGGAAAAATATCGCAAAAAATATCGCATGCGATATTTTTAAATAGTGCATGGCCGCGATATTTTTCTAGCGCTTTCGCACCACTTTCCACTTCACTTCGGTGTACTTTTGGCCAGAGGAACACTAAAAGCCTGAAATTCTTACACGGGGATTTGCCTAAACGCCTAAATAAAGCTTGTATGCCACGTTGGGCAATGCGTTCTTATCTTGGCACGGCCTTTGCCATAGCTGATTGCGACAGTTTGTAAATCCAGTGGGAGGATTTTTTTGAAAAAGTTTGTTCTTGGAACAACACTCACAGTACTGACTTTGATTGGGGGAATTTATCACCTCCAAAAAAAGTCGCATACAGATCATGTAGAAATTCCCTACATCAAGGCTATCTATTCCAAGCCTGTGAGCTATGACCCAGCTCAAATGAATGATGGAGCTTCCTTAATCTTTTCAGAACTGATCTATGAAGGGCTACTACGTTTTGATGAGAGCTATGGCATTCAAGCCGGAATTGCTGAGTCTTGGGAAACTAGCGAAGATGGAAAACTCATCACCTTTAGATTGAATCCTAAAGCTAAGTTTCATAGTGATGAGAAAATCACTTCTAATGATGTTGTCACTTCACTTCGTCGAATGCTCGCACCTGAAAGCAAAGTTTATAAATACTATGACATGATAAGTGAGATTAAAGCAGTAAATGAAGGGACTGTCGAAGTTGAATTGAAAAGTCCTTTTCCTCCTATTCTTTATGTTTTGGCCGGAGGTACAGCAAAAATACTGCCTGCAAGTGAACTTTCAAAAAAGGATTTTTTTGAAAACCCAATCGGATCAGGCCCTTTTAAAGTTATTGGGCAAACTGAAACAGACATTATTCTTGAAAGATTTGAAAGTTATCACGGCCATAGTCCCAAGCTAAAAAATATTACCTTGCGTGCAATAGATCAGAGCTTGGCAATGAAAGAAGCAAAAAATGGAAAGATGCACGACCTCTCAAGTTGGCCACTAAGCGGAATGGAAGACGTATTTGCCAGCGGCCAAGACATAAGTACTGTTGTAGCTGATACTTGGATTATTGGATTCAATTCAAGAATTCCACCTTTAAATGATCTTGAAATACGAAGTGCACTAAAGGCTAGTATCGACAACGAAAAATTCAGAAAGACATTCTATCCTAGTGCTGCACCTGCTTATGGTTACGTTCCTCAAGGTTTTCCGGGCCACGTTCAAAAGCCAGAAAGTATTGAAACTACCATTGAGATACCTAGACACTCACAAATAACGATCACTATCCCTCAAGGGCTAGATAAGACAGATGAAATTGCAAAATTCTTTGAAGATGATTTAAGAGCAAAAGGATGGAATATAAAGACAGAAGTTCTTTCTTGGTCAGAAATGATGAAGCGCTATGAGGAAAAAACACTTCAGGCATTTCTTGTTTCTATGATTGTGGACTATCCAGACACGGAATTTTTATTAAATAATTTCGCTTCAAGTAACCCTGATAACTATAGTGGAATCAAAGACACAATAATTGACAGTCTTATATCTGAAGCAAGAAACCTTAAAGATCGCATAAAGAGATATAAGGTTTATGAGAAGCTCGCTTATCGTGTGAACAGTTTGGCATTATCGGCGAATCTTTTTCATTCAAGACCTCACTACTGGGTTCACAACTGCGTAAGAAATTTTAAACCGAATCTTCTAGCCGTTGCATATATTGATTATCGAAAGGTTGAATTTGATAGTGAATGTCTAGAAGGCACTCAAGCTGGAGGTCAAAGGTAATGAGAAAAACTTTGACCTTCAAAGACTATTTATCAAAAAAGTTGTTGCCATATAAGATAGCACTACCTGTTTCGTTATCTGTGCTTTCAGCCATATTTGCAGTTTATACACTTCTGGTGTTTTACTCAGAAAATGATAAGTCTTTCGTAAATGCAATTACGCCTCATATTTCAACGCTCATCGAAACGCAGGACGGCCCAGAACTTAATCGTTTCATTACCTCAATTGCAAAAGAGAAAGCTGTCATTATCAATATCGTTAAGGATGGTGAGTTGATTGCAGCTAGTAATGATAACACTCTGATTGGTAAAGCATTTCATGCCAGTGGTTTAGAACTTCTGGGTATTGAAAGCAAGCTGTCATCAAGCTATCTAGTTTCTTCAGCTACAGTAAAACGGGAAGGTGGCCCAAATAGCTTCAATGGAACTATATATTTGATGAACCCAACATTGGATTTATTTTCAATGGTTGTAGCTGTTTCAATTATTGTTTTTATCCTAAGTTTTATTCTTTTGAACGTTCTGGCAACAAAAATTATTTCTACCGCACAGAAATCCATAGCGCCAATCAAAGAGTTAGAAAAAAGTATTTTTGATCTTAAAGATTTTGGTGAGGTTAAACTTGACAGCTACTTAAGAATTGAAGAGCTGGAAAATATATACAATGCCATTCTCACTACAAACTCAAAGCTTAAAGTCAGTAATGACCAATTGGCAGAAACAAAAGCTAAGGAACTTACTGTTGGAGCATACAAGAAGCTTATCCATGATCTTCATACGCCAGTTGCAGCTTTGAAACAAATGATAAAAATCATTAACAAGGATGGAATTAGCGAAGAGAAGAAGGCATTTGCTAAAAGTCGCGTAGCTGAAATAGCCGAGCAGATTCTTTATCAAGTCAAGGCCTCCAAAGGAAACTTGAAGGTTGAGATTAATCCAATAGATTTCAATCTTAATGATTCAGTTAAAAAAGCTACAGGCCAAGCTCAGATGGCGATGGCTGACTATGAAAATATTGAAATCGTCGAGAAGCACGAATCAATCCTAGATAATATCGCCCACGACAATATGATGTTAGGGCGTGCAATTAGCAATTTAGTTGTAAATGCAATTGAGGCCAGCAAGAACATGGTCGAGATAGCCGTCCAAAAATTAGGACAAGAAGTCTCAATTTCTGTATCTGATGACGGAAACGGAATTAAAGAAGAGATGGTTTCACTATTTCTTCAAGGTAGAGGCAAATCACAAAAAAAGAACGGCTTAGGTATCGGCCTTTCAAGTGCAAATCACATTGTACGACTTCACGGTGGAAAAATTGTTTACCGCAAGTCGCATTTAGGTGGTGCTTGTTTCGATATAAGGCTACAGGGGTAAAATATGGAAAAAGAACTTATTTTATTAGTCGATGATGACAGAGGAATTTTAGAAAGCAGTGAGATTCTCCTTTCTGATGAGTTTGATATAAGATGTGCCTCATCAGTCAGCGATGCTAAGGAAATCCTCAAGAACGAGAGCGTACACCTGGCCGTGATTGATCTAAACTTTGAAGGCCACGAGCAAGACGGACTTTCTTTAATCGACCTTATTATTAAGGAGTACCATCAACTGCCATTTGTTGTACTAAGTGGAGACAACCAAACCAAACGAGTTGTAGAGGCAATGAAAAGGCCACTTGTTGATTTTATTACGAAAGATGGTGATCACGATGAGGCCTTGAGAATTGCTATTCGTAAGGGTCTTTTAAAAAGAAGAGAGCAAGATCAACGAAAAGTAAAAGGTGCTCAGTTCAAAACCAAGTCTAAAGAAATTAAAAAGCTTTTTAGAAGTATAGACAAACTTTTATCAAGCAATAGCAATGCCTCAATTCTTATCAACGGGGAATCTGGTACGGGTAAGGAATATATGGCGAAATATATTTCAAACTTCCTTGGAAAGCGATTAGTCGCTGCCAACATGGCAAGTATTCCAAAGGAAACTGCTGAATCTGAACTCTTTGGGCACATAAAGGGAGCTTTCACAGGTGCAACTTCAAATAAAATAGGACTTTTAGAACAGGCACACAATGGAGTCTTCTTTTTAGATGAAATTGGTGATTGCTCGCCTGAAATACAGGCTAAATTGCTTCGGGCCATTCAAGAAAAAGAAGTAATGCCAGTTGGAGCAACAGTTCCTAAGAAAGTTAATCTTAGGTTTATTGCAGCTACCCACCATGATCTTGACACCTTAGTCCGAGAAGGAAAATTTCGTCTTGATCTACAACAAAGACTCAGTACTTTTATTTTTAAATTACCTGCCTTGCGTGAGCGTCCAGAAGACATAGATTTTTATGCAACGATGTTTATCAATGAAATAGCTGGCAATGAATATTACAACATTCAGCCTTCAGCATTTTCTGCATTAAGAGAATACCATTGGCCCGGAAATGTGAGAGAGCTTAGAAATATCATAGAACGGGCACTAGTCTTTACTAACAGAAGAACCATTGATGACGTAATTATATACAAAGCATTAAATATATCGGCTCAATCAATTGTAAATGAGGTCAAACCAAAATTTGATTTTGAAAAACTAAAAGAAGCAGAGATGAAGTCAACCATCATAGAAACCTTAAATGCGGTTGATGGCAATAAATCAGATGGAGCAAAGGCCTTAGGGGTTCATTACTCGACACTTCAAAGATGGATAATTAAGTACGACTTAAAAGAAATGATTCCTAATATTGGTCGAGGAAGACCTTCAACATCACAGAGCGTTTAAATATAAGGTTGAGATGAAAGTAGAAGTACAGAAAAATAATAATTCAAATATAAACTTGATCTTCCTAGCAGGAGGGCCGGGTCTAAGCTCTATTTCTTTTAAGCCACTTTCAAGCTTAAATGAGAAGTACACTTTGCACTTTATAGACCCAATGGGAACGACTTGTGATCTAGAAGATGAGCCGACTTATGGCAATCTACTCCTTGAAATTGAAGAATATATTAAAGACATCGAAAATATTGTTTTGTGTGGCCATTCATTCGGTGGAATACAGGCTATTGATATAGCTTCTCGCAATAAAAGTAATATCAAAGGGCTTATTGGTATTGGTGCACCAGTTTCAAAGAATGCCTTTGAAATATTGAGATCAAATTTCAGCAAAGGACTCTCTGAAAAGCACAAAGAAATATCCGAAAAGCTCTCATCCACCCCTTCAGATGATATTTACAAAGAGTGGTTTTATATTTATCGAAATTTTTATTTCAATCCTGAGTATTCAGATAAAAACATAAAAGTAATTACTAAAGATCAAGTGTGCGTAAGAAGCTACACCACAGCGATATCAGAAAGTTCACAAAAAGAAGAATGTTTAAAAACTCTAGGTGAATTGAATTTTCCAAAGCTTTTAGTAACTGGAGATTTAGACCAAGTTCTTCCACCTCAATCTGCAAGACATGAAGCAAAAATTGGCAGACTAGACATTAAAATAATAAAAAATGGAGGGCATTTTGTTCATTATGAATGTCCTGCTGAAGCTATAAGTATCATACATGAATTTTTATCAAACCTTGGAGGGAAAATATGAAAATGACATTAAAAGCGATTGCTCTTTTTCTAGCAATTGGAGCTTCCGCACAAACAATTGTGAGTTATGCCGACGATATTGAAAATCTACCCGAGCTGATTTCACAGCAAGAAGAACTCTTGGTTGATCTTTTGAGCGGTCATAAAGTTGAACTTTGGGACGATGGGCAAGCTGATTTACAAGCCGTTGAGGCAAAAAAGAAAGAAGTCATTATCAAAAACATGATCCACTATGTTCGACTCGTTGAGGGGCAAAAGGAACTTCTTGAGGAACTAAAAAAACAACAGTTCCCTGACTTGAATATCAATGAAATCTGGAACGGACGCCACGAGCCAGGAATCTAATATGCAAGCCATTGAAGCAACCAAAATAGATTATAAAAAATATATCGGAAGCCTTATCATGCTCTCATTTGCAGTGCTTTCAATGCTCAGATGGAACAGGTCTGGCGAACTATTTTTCTTACTCTTATCGTTCAGAGATTTGGTTGCTTCATATTTCCTAGCAACAAGGGAAAAGGCGGAAGTTAAGTCTGGAAACACTATGGCCATACTGGCCTACGTTTCTAGTGGGCTTCCTCTTCTTTATTTTTCAGCACCATTTGGCATTGAACTTAGAAGCCATCGACTCATTTTTGATCTACTAACCATTGTCGGTTTTTTGATAGTGACATGGGCCACGATTGATTTGGGGACAAAGCTTGGTGTTTCGCCTGCCAAGCGTGGTGAGAAGGTCGTAAAAGGTATTTACCGCTTTGTTAGCCACCCTATGTATCTGGGGTATGCCATAGCTCAAATTGGATGGATACTGATAAACAAAACTAATTTTTTCATTTATACTGTCTCAATATTTTTAATGATTATTAGAGCCAAGAATGAAAACAAATTACTGGATTAAATATTCCATTGAATAAAGCAAAGTATTAAAAAAATATTTATATCGCAGGAGTAAATATTCACAACACAATTATTTAATACCAAATTTCTTAAGAATAGATAAACATGGTTTTATTTTTCAGTATTAAAGCCTTTATTTACATTATTTAATCTTTTTATTAAAAGTGGACGCATAAAAAAACCAATTAAGATCTCAGCAAAAATGTTCTTAGCCCTAAAAACTGTAGTCGTAGTAATATTATCTGAAAAAACTTCAATTTTATTCGCTAGATAGTCTAAAGGCATATTGATTTCTTTAATCTCTACTTCTAATAACTTACCTTCTTGCCAGCCAATAACTTCCTCTTTAACTTTTGAATTATCTGTAAATGTACAAACTCTTTTTGCTCCTATCCCACTGTTTTGTTCATTTGTAATTATTGCATCTTTTACCATTGGATGAATATTGTGGATGTTTTGAAAGTCGCTTAATTTTTGCCAGACTTTTAACTTTGAAGTTTTTAAAGCCTGAGATACTGAGATTTGATCCATAGGAAGTTTCTTTGCCTTACTATATTGTAAAATTGAAAAAATCAAAACCATCAAAGCAACAGAGATTGATGAAAAAAGACCGTGAGAGGTTGTTATGACATCACTAAATAGGATCAAAGCAAATGTTAAGATTACCCAGCCTAAGTCTCCTATTGAAAAATATAGAACTTCACCTTTAATCAAGTTTTTTCTAAACGAAGCCATAATAAGATGAAAAGTATTGACCAATAAAACAAGTCCAAGAACATATACTAAAGTATGGTACTCTCTTGTTCCCAGATGTTCTAATGTTTGCTCATGAAAGAAAACCATTATTATTCCAAAAATCAAACAACTTAGACTATTTAGCCTCAAAATATTTCTTAACATGCGATTCTCCTGTCTTACATTAGTCAAGTAACTTGACTTTAATGGTAAAGGAAATTGACTTTTTAGTCAAGTTTCTTTACTATACACTTATGAGTATTATTGAAGATTATATAAATTTTGTTGAAACTAGAGGAGATACTCTTTTGCGTATCATTAGTCGGACAGAACTCTCACTGGCTAGATCATTAAACGAGAAGATAAATCAACAAATGAACCTCGATCTGAGTATTTCTCAAATTCAATGCCTTCAATTTTTATGCTTAAGTATGGGAACAAGCCAAAAAGACCTTGCTGAAAATATCGGCGTTTCAAAACAAGCAATGAATCAAATTGTTAATACACTTGAAGAAAAAAATCTCGTCAGAAGAATATCGGATGAGACTGATTCAAGAAAAAAAATAATAAGACATTCAAGTAAAGGCTTAGAGCTAATTTCACTCATATTGAGTGTCACAAAAGAAACTGAAGATAAGTTCATCAAACTTTTAGGTAAGAAGAATATGAGAGACTTAAAGACTTCACTAGAAAAAATTAATCAGCAACTTTAGTCACATATAAACTTTAATAGCCTTTAGTATTATCTTCTTGGTAGTGTGGTCACTTGTCATCTGGATATGGAAGTATCTCGCAAGAATTCCTGCCATTGGCAGCCTAGGTTTACCGCATGCAAATTTATTCAAAAATTTTATCATCATGAGTAAAGCTAAAGAAATAATATTCTAAATCTTGGTAAATCACCCAATCTTTGAAAACTTAACTAGATAAAAATATCGCATCCATGCGAATGATAAATATCGCACGCTATTTTCGTGCGATATTTTTTTGTGCTCTATTTTCTTTTAGAACTTTGTAAATATCTATTTTTACTTACAAAAGCCTTTTGCTCAAAAGTTGGCACATCATCGGCAATACATAGAACCAGAAACTAACTGAGAAAATCAGGGGGAATTATGGTTTTAAGTAAAGCAAGCAGTCTAAGAAAAGGCATCTTCTTCAATTTTATATCCACCTTCAAAAGAACATGGTTGGCAATAAATCGCCCCATCAACATGAAAAGGATCAATGAATTAGAAGAACTCAAAAACAAACTTCACGAACACGTCACTTTTAAATTTTAAGGAGAAAAATCAATGAACTTAAAAGAACTTACATGGGCACCAGAAAGAATGACAAAGCACCTTGATAAGAAAGAGGAACAAAAATATTTGCGAGAGATTACTGGCAAAGAGATAAAGACTTCTAAGTATCCCGCAGAGCTTCAGGATTTGGTAAGAGAAAAGGTCACAGAGCTACCTTCTGAGCAACTCGTAGTGATTTATCTTTCTTTCTGGGAAGGCCTTTGTGATTACGAGATCGCAAAAGAAATAAGAATGAATATCTCAAGTGTTTTAAAGATTAAAAATACAGCGTTAGAAGCTTTACGCCATCTAATGCTAGTTGAGACAACAAAGGAGCCAGCTATCGCATAGCTAATAAGGATGGCGAGCGTTGGAAAGTAAAAACAGTAAAATTAAATAATTTTGGAGAACTTATAATGGAATCAAATAAAACAGTACAAAACGAAACATTTCTTCTTTGGTGGTATGACCAACAATCAAAAAAATATTATCCAGCAGGCGTGGCTTTCTACGACGAACAATTTGGAGAATATCGTCTTAAAATTGATATGCATCCAGAAAATCAATACTACCTGAAGCCTATGGATTCATCAAATGGGCACGTTAACTTCAGAGTTGAAGTAATTATTAAACGTAATGGTAAGTTTCATCAACGTCGCCCCATCGGCGAAGGATATAGTAGTCCAGAAACAAATGGAGACATTGTTATGAATCTTGGCCCTTATACAAGAAAACTACTTTTAGGAGCTAAACAGTAATGAATAAATCGACAGCATTTTCAGTATTTTTAATGGTTGGAGCCATTGGCCTTATGGCACTTTTTCCAGAATCAGCATTTGCCCAAATGATTGGCGGTGGCTTTGAATCAAAAATGCAAGGTCTTACAACAAAGCTAATTACAGTCATTCTACCTTTGGTAAGTGTTCTTGGGTTAGTTTATGCCGTTATTCTTGCACTAACAGGAGATGGCGGTGCAAAGACGAGAATCATTATGGTTATCGTCTGTAGTATCGTCGGTTTTATGGCCCCACACTTAATCAGTTGGGTTCAATCGGCAGCAGGACAATAACATGGATTTGAATCAATCTGTCGTACACCGAAAACTTGATTCAAAATTAAAGATCGTGGGCCTAGAAGTCCACGATCTTCTTTTTGTCTTGCTATTTGCAGCGATTATGAACCTTATTTTTGGACAAACGGCTCTAGGGTTCTACCTTGTGTTTGTTGTTCCATCAATTATGGCCGGAATCCTTTTTCTAGCAAAAAGAAATAAAGCCGATGGCTATTTGATCCACTTAATCCGCTACTACGTTGATGATGGTAAGTACTCGGCAGGAAATGACAGTAAAAACGAAGATTCAAAAAGGTTGAAAATCTATGTCTCAAAACTTTAAAGACAAGCTGCCTTACTGGCACTTTGACAAAGAATTAATGATCTATGAGGACGGAAGCTTAGGACTAGGCTTTAAACTTCAAAGTCTGGATATAAACTGCACAACAGGAGAAAAGATCAATCAGATTGCTCAAAATCTTGAGCATTTAATATCAGGAGCAAATGAAGGACTTACGCTTCAAGTATTCTATAAAGTTTCCCCAGATTACAAAGACACTATAGAAAAACACGAACAGACTTGCGGCGTGACGATAGCCCCTTATGAGATGATTAAAGAATCGAGGGTTGAATATTTCAAAACAAACATGGAGTTCGGAAACTATTTTAAAACTGATGTTTATCTTTTTGTTAGAAGTGGTAAGCATAACTTTTCTACTCAGAAGTTTTGGCAATCTCAAAAAAAGTTTGAGCCAATATTCAGAGAGCAATATGAGTCTTTTAAAAAGAACTTTCAACGATCATGCAAACAAATTGAGAATTCTCTAAATTTCTGCATGCTAGCTCCTAAACGTCTAACTGCAAAAGATTGGCATGCATTATGTTTTGAATTCTTCAATTTAGAAAGAATGAAAAAATATGGGACTCCGAACTATAGAAAAGAAAGTGAAGTATTTTCGCCTAACTTTACCGAACAAGTTCTTTTAACAGATACATCTCTAAAAAATGGTCTTGTAAAGATTGGCAATTTGAATTTTAGAGTTGTTACCCTTTCACTTTTACCTGAAGGTGTCACATATTCAGCAATGATACAAAACTTGGTAAAGCTTCCATTTTATTTCTACCTTACTCAAGGAATAAAGATCGAAGACCAAAAGCGAGAGATCGAAAAACTTCAAGTCCAACGAAGGATCGCTCACTCAATGGCGTCAGGAAGTAAAAACGTAAGTGATATTGAATCTGAAAGCAAACTTGGTCAAATTGAAGAGTTAATCCGTGAACTTCTCGAAGGTTCAGAAAAACTGGTTTCAATGGATTTAAGTGTTGTAATCTGGGATGAATCCATGGAAGAGCTTGATAATAAAACGGATGCTGTAATCAAGGCCTATAAGTCACTCAATCAAAGTGAAGGGCTTGTTGAAACGCATCCTGTTCTTGACGCTTTTATTGGTTGTGCCCCTGGAGTATGTAAGGGACTGAGACCTAAAAAAGTGAAAAGTTCCAATGCCGCACATTTATTTCCAGCCTATGGTAACTGGGAGGGCAACGCTAATCCGGTGTGCTTACTTCCAACGAGAGATTATTCACTATTCTCTCTTGATCCATTTGCGAAAGAACTACCAAATTGGAATGGATTGATCTTTGGTGGCTCCGGTGCAGGAAAAAGTTTTACCATCTGCCAGCTCATGCTTCAATTCTACGGGCAGGCACCAACACCTAAGATTGTATGGATTGATAATGGAGCATCTTCACAGCGACTACTTGAAGTTCTAAATGGAGAATTTATTGATTTAAATATCGACTCAAAGATTTGTCTTAATATGTTTGATTTAGATAATGAGGAAAATCGACCTTCAACTTCTAAGATCAAACTCATTCTAGCGGCACTTGAGTCAATTTTAAAAGATGATGACTCCAAAGGCTTACCGAAGCGAGACAAGGCCCTGCTTGAAGAAGCCATTTTCAGAAGTTATCAAGTCTGTAAGGACAAAACTCCTACACTAAGTGACTTGAAAATGATTTTGGAAACTCATGCTCATCCTGAAATGAAAAAGTATGGTGAAATTTTATATTCTTGGACTGGAAATACTGCTTTCGGAAGAATGCTCGATGGCCAAAGCAATATTAAGCTATCAAAAGACCTCGTAACAATCGAAATGAAAGGGCTTGATACCTATCCAGAGCTACAAAATGTATTTCTTCTTCTTTTTACTGATTACATCAAAAATGAAGCTGCAAAGGATACTTCAAAACCTTATCTTCTTATTATTGATGAGGCATGGAAGCTCTTTGAAACACCTAGCGGACTATCTTTCACTCTAGAGGCCTACAGAACTTTCAGGAAGTTTAACGGGGGCATTTGGTGTATTAGTCAGAACTACAAAGATTTTCTTGCAAATCAAGATATTAAAAATGCTGTCTTTCCAAATACAAGCAGTGTTTTTATCTTGCGACAACGAAAAATTGATTGGGAAGATTTTCGTCAAACCATGGATTTCTCTTCTGATGAAGTCGAGACAATCAAATCTTTAAAACTTGTTAAGGGCGAATACTCTGAATTTCTCTATATGCAAGATGAAGACAAGATTATCTTGCGACTTATTCCAGACCCTTTGAGTTATTGGATTTGCACCACTGATGGACGAGACAAGGCGATCATTGAACAAGAGAAAGAAAAGAACCTCGATTTAAGCACTCTTGAAGTTCTTAAAAAAATTGCTTACGAGCAAAAGGAGGTCGCATAAGACTTTTAAAAGCTGGAATATTAAGTTTTGTACTTATTGTCCACTCTTCGCCTAGTTTTGCTATTTGGGGTGATGGAGGTGCTGGATGGGCACAAATTCCTTACTTGGTTAAAATTCTTGCTGAAAATATCAAACGATACCAACAGCTTAAGATGATGATTGATACGGCCAGAAATAGTGATGAGTATGTAAGACTTATTAACTCAGGGCTTGAGAACTCCATCGGTCTTTTAAATTCCCTTCCCATTAAGGATGAGAAAATTCTCGGTGAGATCAAAAACTTTCAAGTAGCTTTTAATACGATTCAAGAGGTTTATGGAGCAATACCCAAATCAAATGAGGCTGCATTACAGATGCTTCACGATCAGACAGTGGCCGAAAGTATTAAGATGGCCACGAAGATCAAAGAATACGCAATTGAACAGGAGGAAAATGCAACAAAAATTTCAATTCAAAGTCGTAGTGCTTCGCCAAAAGGAGCAGCACGAATGAATGCGGAGACAAATGCCAAGATATTGCATACCTTAAATCAAATTTTAAGGATCAATGGGCAAATCTTAAAGTTACAAGGAGAAAACCTAGCGATGGTCAATAAAAGTGGTAAAGACAGCGTTGGCCATTTTAATAAAATCAATAGTGATATAAGGAAGAGTTTCAAGTCATTTGATGGTGAGTTTGATCTGCCCAAATTCTGATGTTTGAATACCTTCCAGAGGTATGTCGGGAATTAAATGCTAATATTAGAGAACTTTATTGGATACTTCTTGTTCCATTTACTGTTTTTGTCATCATATTAGAGTTTTTCAAATTCCCAGAAGGAAATCCCAACGTTGGGGATATTTTAAAACGTGTTTTTGTTTCCGTTATTTTGTTGATTTCATTCGATCAATGCATCAATGCGATAGCAATGGTTGGAGATGGAGTTACAGATAAAATCCAAGGCATTTCCCAGCTATGGGATTTGATGAAGCATTTGGAGAGCAACTATAAGGACTCAGAAGTAAGTTGGCTGAAGTTTAGAGAAGCCGTGATATTTATTTTAAACCTTCTCTCATACATCATAGCTTACGTTGGCGTCTTTGTCGCAAATGTTCTCGTTCACTTCGTTTGGTCAGTTCTTTACGTTTGTTCACCTTTGATGATTTTAATGTATGTCTCCAAAGGTACAGCATTTGTAACCTCAAACCTTTACAAGGGGTTAATCAATGTCGTTGTTTGGAAGATTCTTTGGTCAATTTTAGGGGTTATGCTTTTAAAACTCGCAACCAGTCCGGCGGTAGATAATTGGGATAATTTTTTAACAACGATTTTGGTTAATCTATGTATTGGCCTATCAATGCTTTTTATTCCTTTCACCACGAAATCACTCATAAGTGATGGTATGGCCAGCGCTGCCTCAGCATTAGCAGCAGCCCCAACTTATGCAACAGGAAAAGTTGTAAGTGAAGTTGCTAAACGCCAAGGTAAACGCGCCATCGTTGGAACCGCAACAGGAACGAAAAATGGATTCACAAGGATGGGAACAGGTATGCGAAATGGTCTCCAAAAGGCGAGATCAAACTTCACTCAGAAAATGAACCAGACTAACAATATCAACAAAACCAGAAACCCCACGAATGTTATTAGCGTGGATTTTAAAAACAGGAGAAAACTAGATGAATAATCTAAGTCCTAGAACCCAATGGCTTGCACTTAACAGGATGGCTAACACCTATAAAACAATATGTTTTGTTTTAGGAGGCTGCTTGTTGTTCTCACTTTGCATTTTAGCTTATATTACTACTTTAGCACCAATTGTCGTAACTAAGGAAAACGGAGAAATTCAACGGCATCAGACGAAGCGTGAGCCAGTAGACCTTCAAAACAGTGAAATTGAAAACTTCGTAAAAGGATTTATCAAGCATCACTATAAATGGAAGAAGATGAATGATCCATCTCGTTTACTAGAAGTTAAGCCATTTGTCACAGACGATTTTTACGGCCTATTGAGCAAGAAGTTCAAGGAACTAAAAACAGTAGATGATGTTTCTCAGTACGTGGGCAATATCAAAGTATCAATATCAGATAAAGCAATTTTGGCACAATTTGATAAGATCGTTCGCTTGAAAGGACTTCCCCTTGTTTCTGTAACTCAAATTTCTTTGCAGATCATAAAAGACACATCAACGTCATGGAATCCTCTTGGGCTTTATGTAAATGGACTTATTGAACATGAGGCTAAATAGATGAAATACTTTTTTGTAATAGTAGGTGTCTTAATAAGCTTTCAGTCTTTTGCTGGACAGATTCGATCAGTCAGTGTGTCGGCCAAAAATATGCAAAATATTTATCTAAAACTTGGACAATCCACAGTGCTTAGATTTACGGAAACACCTAAAAAGGTAGTTGTTGGAAATCAGAATTACTTCAATATTGAATTTATTGGTAATGATATCACTATTCAGCCACAAGGAATTGTTAAGACTAATCTATTTGTTTATGGTGAATATCACACCTTTGGGTTCATTTTAAATGTAGGCGCAGGCTCATCATATGATGATCTTGTTAATGTATCTTGGAAGTCCCCCATAGTCACATCAAGGCCAAGAGAAAAGCTTGCTGAGAGTAAAATCAACAAAACAATGAAGCTAAAAGATGGAATAAAATGCGAAGTTGAAAGCTTGAAGGAGCTTAAGAAAAACTTTTTTGTAATAGACTTTAATCTCGTAAACAATGGCAAAGAAAAGATTAAAAGTAAGAATTTAGACCTTTTCTTGTCACGTTCAAAAATAAAGCTTCCTAAGCAAAGATTGGTGTTGGCAGGCGAAACTATCGGAAAGGATTTTGGGATAAAAGGACGGCTCTTTTTTGAGCTTGAAAAAAGAGAAGCTTTTTCACTTCACTGTAAATCTAGCAATGAGAAATCAAAAACAATAATTTCAGACTCATATTTGAGATGAATAAGTTAGTAGATGGTGTGAAAAGGACTTTTCTCATTGAATCAGATGGGAAAAGAACCTTGAATAAAAAGCCCGTAGCTTTTGTTCTTTTAGCAGTTATAGTTTTTGGATTTGGAGTTAGCAAGATTTTTAGTGAACCAGAAAACAGTGCTATTTTACAGCATGCGAGTAAGGAGCTGATAAATGATGATAAATTTCATGCAGAAATTCCTAAAGAGCAGAGCCAAGTTGTAGCCTCTGGGCCAATAAAAGATGCAAGTACAGTAAAGAATAGGCCCAACAAAGTCACCAGAGTTCAGCCTACATCAGCAATCAAATTGATGGCAAAACAAGTCATCACAAGAGATGACCTGCCAAGAGAAGACAGTTCTCTTCCTACAGGAAGTAACTTTATTGGAAAACTTATCTCGTCGATAGACACACGAGATGCCAAGCAATTTATCAAAGTTTTACTTCCTTATGGTGGCTCTTTTAATGGAAAGAAAATCTTAGATAAGGACACGATGCTTCTTGGGACTGCACAATATATGGGAAATGGTGAAAAGGTTTATCTGACTTTTACGAAAGCTATTTTGCCTAATGGACAAGAAATGGAGATCAATGCGCAGGCTCTAGACCCAAGTGACTACTCTTCAGGAATACAAGGTGAATACCATGGAACAGCAGGAGTCAGAATTGCCACAACACTTGGCCTTTCCATGGTCTCTGGGATGACAGAGGTTTTAACAGAAAAGAAAGTCCACGGTGAAAGTGGTGCCATAACTCCTAAAGCCACCATGAAAAATGCTTTGTACCATGGAGTATCTAAGGTTTCTGAAATGGAAGCTTCTAGGCAAGCAAGCGAGCTTGGCCAGGAGAAAGCCTATATCACCGTTGAAGCTGGAAGGGATTTAATAATCTCATTAATAGCCCCTCTCAGAGGGGTAAAGGAATAAAATGAATAATAAAAAGGAAAATGTTGTAGTTGAGAAGGTCTTTGAAGGACTTAGTGTTTTATTTATTAAATATTTCCAAATCTTTTCTATGGGAGTGAAAAAGTTAAATTTAAAAGACTTCTATTTTTGGGGATACTCTATTTTGATAGGTGTGATGATATTCAATATCACTTATCATTATGATTTTATCGTGATTCTCAAGAAGGTTTTTCCTCAGTATATGGCCGGATTCATCGTTGACTTTTTGGTGGGGCTATCTTGGATAACCTATTTCTTCACTTTCGTTCTAGTTGCCTTTTTTGCTTTTGTACCGCTTTTGGGACTTCGAGAGTTCAAGAATTTAAAAAAGTACCAAAAAGATTTTGATTTTTTATCACTTAAAGCTGGAAATGGAGCGGCTCCAAAAGTAATAAGAGTAATTGAAATTGATGAAAATAAAACAAAGGTAATCATCAAGAGCGAAGGGGTTGGCCTAGATAAGTATCAATCAAAGCTTAGTGATCTAACTTGTGCTCTCGGCCAAATCGTAGAAGACATAAGTCTTTGTAAAAACCCGCGATACATTTCACTAAATCTGACAAGAAAAAGACTGCCTGAAAAAATTAGCTTCTATGAACTACCTGAAGTACATAGCAAAGAATTAACGTTCAACATTGGTGAGTCACTCGGAGGATATGAGACACAAAGCCTTTCAGCTTTGCCGCATATGCTTATTGCCGGAACCACTGGCGGCGGTAAAAGTGTGTTTTTCAAGCAAACATTACTTTCAATTTTAAAGTCCACTGAGAAAGTACAAATGTATCTTTTGGATTTAAAAAAAGGTGTTGAAATGCAGCCTTTTGAGGAACTCCCTAACGTAAAAATAATGCAAACGGAGCAAGAGGCAGTAGCGATTCTTGAAAAACTAAAGAAAGAAATGGATGAGAGGTTCAGGCTAATAAAAGAAGAGAAAGTTAAAGACATCACTCTTACTCGTAAAAAGTTTGATAAAATTATCATTGGGGTTGATGAAGCGTCGGTTCTTTATACAAAAGTAAAGGCCGATGCGGCTAAGAAAGAGTTAATCAATAGAGCCAGAGAATTGACGGATGAGCTTGCCAAGTTGTCTCGTGCTGCCGGAATACATTTAATTCTAGCAACTCAAAAAGTAACCAAAGAAACCATTGATACCAAAGTTCAAGAGAACATTGGTGGCAGAATGTGTTTTAGAATGAACACTTTCCAAGGCTCAAACACTGTACTTGGTAATAAAATGGCACACGAACTACCAGACATTAAAGGCCGTGGGATATGGGCTTGTGGAAACAAGTTCGTTGAAGTTCAAACACCTTTCCTATCTGAAGAAGAACTAGAGGGAGAACTAGCAGTCATTGCATCTGAATATAAGAGTAAAAAAAGAAGTATCTATGGAAAAATGATTGAAATAACAAAATCTAAAAACACAAGCGAAAGTCTAGATTTTGAAGACGAAGGTAATACGAATGTTGGAGCATAGATTCCATCGTATTCATATTACGGATAGAGACATATTACTTTTTGACCTTTTATTTCAATATAAAGTTGCAACAGCAAGGCAAATCCTTCAATTTTGCTACAAGGAGTCTTCTCTTAATAATGTTCGTTATCGTTTAAAAAGATTATGCAATGTCCATCTCATTCAATCGTTTAGTCACAAGCAAGGGAATGATTCCGTTTTTATCTACTCGTTAACAAGTAAAGGGCTTAGATTTATTTGTAATAAATATCCTGAATACAAACGAAACCTTAAGTTAAAATCAGAAGTTCCAGAACATGATTTGGTTCTATTGGAAATTGGACAGCGGCTAAAAAAGATTGATTCATTCGAAGACTACTTGACTGAAAATTTACTTCAATCAAATCCTAACTTCCTAGATCACGAAACCTTTAGTCACTTCGTTCAATTCCATAGTGATGCCTTTGCTCATTTTAAATACAAAAGCAAAAGCTATCGGGCTGCAATTGAATATGAAAACACCCCTAAAGCCTTTAATCGGTATGAAAAATTAGTGTCGAATTACTACCTATCCTCTCAGGTCGATATGATATTTTATTTTTATAAGGAGAAATCAATCCACAGGAATATTTGCAAAATTGAAGAGTCAAACTGGAAGGAAAACCAACGTAAGTTTTACTTTTGTGATATTGAAAAATTCAATAGTGATCAAAGTAAAATCACTTTTTCAAACAGCTTAGGTAATTCTTTGAGTATTTAAAGTTCAAAAAGAACCTTAGTTGCACCTTAGTGGGGTGTACTAAGGCCCATTTTTCTAAGTAGCTAACTTTACAAACTTTTTATTTTAAATTCTGACCACGGTCAGGAGTTAGGAGATTTATGCGTAAGACATTTATTTTGATTGTATTAGGAGTATTCGTCACTACTGGATGCTCGACAATGAGAGATTCACTAGTTGTTGGAACAACAAGTGGAGCAGCAGCAGGTGCTTTAGCAGGTGCATCTATGAATGAACAATCCAGAGGCAAAGGCGCACTTCAGGGTGCGCTAGTAGGCGGTGCGATCAGTGCTGTTGCTTCGTACTTTATCCACAAGAGTCTAGAGAAAAGAGATAACAAAGTACGCAGAGAAACTTTGTTTAATCTAGACAAGTTCGGCGTAGATTACCCTCAAAACTTTTCACAGGATTATTCGCCAAGTATTTCAAAGCCTGTAGTCGAAAGCCAATGGATTGACACTCAAGTGAAAGGAAAAAAGCTAATTGAGGGACACCGTGTCTGGATTATCTCAGAGGAACCTCAATGGCTACCAGCAAATAAAAAAGGAAAAAAATAGTGTTTAAAAAAATTGCTGCAATGTTAGTGGTCGGCGTTACTTTAGTTTCATGTGGTGAAAATTGGGATGAAGAAAAAGAAGATATTCACAATGATGTGCCCTCGACTCCACAAGTTTATTTTGAGCAAATTCTTGAAAAGGAACAAATCGTAAAAGAGGCTTTTCTTGCGATGGTTAATGAACATGACGTACTTATTTTTACCCTAACTGGAAAACTGACGACTCCGCAGTTTGGGCCTGTTTATGAACGCAGGTACTCTTCAAGATGGAAAGAGCGTTTTTGTGAGCCAAGAGACCCAGGTTGTCGAATGTGTAATCTTCTTCAAAAACTCATGTATTGTTATGACATTACAGAGAAGGGCCACTGTAATTTAAAGTATCGTGATTATAATGGCCGTATTGAAGATACAATCTTTTTCACTGATAGTATTGATGAATCCAAAATCAGGATTAAAATTGGAAATAACCTCTATCCACTTGGAAAAATCACTTACCATGAAGGCATGGCGATTAAAACGGAATTTGTAGTTTCTAAGGAGATGCTTCAAGAGTCTAACGAGCTTAGTCTTGTTGTTGTTCCTGATCCCAACCAAGGTAATATCAAGACTGGCTTCTTAGGCTATGGTTCGTGTCAAGGCCACGGAAAACGTGGTTTTTCTCATGGCGGCTCAACTGCAAGTGCTACTCATGCCAATCAAATACAGCGAGAGTTTTTAGTCTCCGCAAGTTTCAAAAGGATTAAACAATAAACAATGTCTAAATTAAAATCTGGACGGTTAATTTTAGATGAGGGGGCCATAGCGGCCCTTTCTTCTATGTATGAAGAATTGAAAGACGAAAAATGTATAAAGATCACACCGTCAAAGTTGGGTTCTTGGATAATCTCAGAGTTTAAAAAAAGTTACTTTTCTCAGCATAAAGCTAAGATCACAAAAGAGCATTTTAACTCTAAAGAGTATTTGAAAAGCCTAATGGAAAATATCAATGATGAAGACGATCTTGAAGAGGTTTTAAAATCATCACTGCAAAAGCTTAATCCTAAAAAACCAAAACGAAGAAATGCAAAAGTCCAAAGTCAGCAAATCACCTAAGCAGAAAAGGCGGCGGCAAGTAAATCTAAAGGACTTTAAGGTTGTTGTATCTGTTACGCCAATAACTGAGCAGGAAAGCAAAGAAAGGCTTAAGCATCTATGCAAGCTGATTTTTCCTATTGTCTCAGCCAATAGTGCCTAAATAACTGATATTACGCACATAGACAATTAGTCTTGACTAGCGTGAATATTCACGCTAGTCTTTTAATATACCGATAAGGGAGAAGTCAGTGGTTGATTGGGATGAAACACAAGTTCCAGAATTGAAGGGACGGCTAATTGAAGCAATTGAAAAGAAAATGGAGAAAGAAGGCTTATCTCAAGGAGAAGTAGGAAGAATAATTGGTATGGATAGGAAAAACGTCAACAAGACTCTACGAGGTACAGAAAGAGGCGTTTCAATAAACCAACTTATCAGAATTGCTAATGGGATTGGCTTGAACATTGAAATGATTATTAAAAACAAAAAATAGGTTCGATATGAGAAAAATAGGAATTTATTGTCGTGTAAGTACAGAAGAACAAGCAAAAAACAAAGAAGGTTCTATTACTTCACAAATTCAACGCTTAAAACTAAAGGTTGAAGAAAAAAATCGTTATGAAGATAACAAATGGGGCAAGCTTGTAGGAATTTATAAAGATGAAGCCTACTCTGGTAAAAATACTGATCGTCCTCAATATCAAAAACTACTTGATGATGTTAGAAAGAACAAAATTGATACTGTCATGGTAACAGAGCTTTCAAGGCTCAGTAGATCAGTTACGGATTTTCTAAACTTCGTTCAGGAGCTAGAAGACCTTGGAGCAGATTTTATTTGTCTCCAATATGATTTCGATACAACTAGCCCTGCTGGTAAGGTTTTTATGACTATCATCATGGCCCTCGCACAATTTGAAAGAGAACTTACAGCCGAACGAATTAAAAACAATTTTCATGCACGCGCACTCAGAGGATTGAGTAATGGTGGAACTCCCATTTTGGGATATGATAAAGATGCCTCAAAATCAGGAAGTTTCATTATCAATAAAGCTGAAGCTGAAATTGTTAAGGATATTTTTGATCTTTATTTAGAATCTTCAAATATCGCAGAGGTTGTTAAAATTCTTAGAAAAAAAGAAATCAAAAACAAATCTTGGATCGGAAGATCAAACAAGGTTCACGGTGGAAAGGAATTTAATGCTTCGGCGATATGGAGAATGCTTTCCAATTACGCTTACATCGGGAAAAGAGAAGTCAATAAGAACAATAAGGAAGCAGATCAAGAGACCTTGAAATTTGAAGAAAAATATCAAGTTGTAGATGCAACATGGGACGCAATCATTTCGGAAGAAAAATTCAACCTTGCTCAAGAAAAACTTGAACAGAATAAAAAAGTTAAATATGCCGTAACTTATGACTTTCTTCTCTCAGGCCTTCTGTATTGCGATGAATGTGGAAAGGCTCTTTGTGGACAATCAGGTACGGGTCGCAACGGAAAATATTTTTACTACGGACACGTAGGGAAAACAGATTGTAAAATTAAAAGGTATTCAGCAGAAGAACTTGAAAAGATCATTAAAAAGAATCTTTTTGATTTGATTGGTAGCAAATATCTGTCAGAAGAATTTTTGGATATCTTGGGTGAACTCACAAACAGTAGGAATAAGTCGAGAAAGATTAAAAAGAAAAGTTTAGACGCAAAGATTGAAGCGACTCAGAAAGAGCTGGATAATCTATTAACTTTTATCGCTTTAAATGACTCAGCATCAAGCTCAAAAACTATTATGGCGAAGGTTGAACAAAAGGAATCCGAGCTAACCAAGTTGAGAGAAGAAGAAACTCTCTTAGACAATAGTGAATACATTGATGACCTTGCTGTCGTTGATAGTGACTACATTCTTGAAAATCTCAAAAAATTTAAGTCCGATAGATTTAGAAAATCGAAACTTTCAAAGAGAAGAGAAATAATGCGCAGCGTTTTTAAATCTATCCATATCAACCCTGAAAACGTTCTTAGAGTTGATTTATGGGGCCAATCAGACGCGAATAAAGCCAGTTTTACGGATTCTATTAACAAAGGGGTTGTGCTCCCTTTCTATAAAGCTGGAAGGCCACTAGAGGCTTCTTTTCGTAAGACTGCTTCTCGTGGGGATTGTTTTGAAGAAATAAAAAAAGCCACTGAAATTGGAACTTTTGTTCTCGATTCAAGTGGCTTTTTAATTAACAACGGTTCGTATACCGTTTTGAATGGTCGGAGTGATTGGATTTGAACCAACGACCCCTTGCTCCCAAAGCAAGTGCGCTACCCCTGCGCTACACTCCGACAAAGTGGTAAAAAGGAGTTTAACTTATAGAGAATTGGAAGCTTTTTG
>Ga0210057_1002433_pt1 | contig 26629 bp, 22 predicted proteins | sample CryGeyCG2114_010_2_FD_183968 | JGI IMG/M metagenome (GOLD analysis project Ga0210057, IMG submission 183968) | Groundwater microbial communities from aquifer - Crystal Geyser CG10_big_fil_rev_8/21/14_0.10 (SPAdes) (version 2) | ecosystem: Environmental > Aquatic > Deep subsurface > Groundwater ...
CCACCTGAGCTACAGCCGCATAACATCTTTTATACCAGAAAAATGAGATTAATTCAAATAAAAAACCACTATTAACTAGTGGCTTTTTATTTATAACTAAATTTATTATTCTTTCTTTTGTTCCGTTCTAAGCCGAGATTTAAAGCTCATCGGCCAACACTCTATCTGTTAGAAACAGAAAATCAACCTAATCAATCAAAAGTATAATAAATTACACTTTTGACAAGATTTAATGAATATAATCCACGACCAGCTTCCGCTAGCCGTGCCTTGTTACGACTTCGTCCCTGTCACCGAACTTACCTTAATCCGCCATAAAGACGAACTTCGGGCACTCCCGGCTTCCTTGACGTGACGGGCGATTATCTTCTAGAAACTTAGAATTGATGTTCCCCTAAAACACGTTGCGTTCGGACACCCCGATATCATACCGGGATTAACCCTAAACATTTTATGTTTTAGCCCCCTCATCAGTCACGATAAGAGGCGACGTAGCGTGCGGATTTCCCGCACTACGCGAGCTCTAATGCATTGTTCGCTTAAGTGCGAACAATTTCTTTAAACCAGATTCCCTGAGATGATCTCCTTTGTTTATCATATTCATAATTTTACAAAAAATATTAAAATCATTTCTTTTTGAAGAAAGTTTTAATTTATTTTTCTGAAAAAATGGTATGATAATACAATTTAGGTCATTTCTATTGTAAACTTCATACCGATAGCAATTTTGATGATTTGGACGGTTGTCTTTCTGAAAATAGACACTGCCACATTCGAAAAATCGCTTTAAAGAATAAAGAATATTTTTATCTTTCTCTATGAGTTTTAGATAGAATTTCGGCTCTGCTCTTACTCGCCGTTTAATATCTCTATTCTTACCGATATTTACATAAACGGTGAAGCTACCTTCACCATCTACTAATCCTACAATATAATCTGAATTAATATTTTTCATATTAGAGTGAACCCTTCACCCACCTGAGGCAGGCTACTATGATTCAGCTGACTTCTGACGCTGCGTAAGTTTCATTATATTTTGCAATAAGCAAAATAACAACGCCAGATCTCCACAGGTTACGTATATTTCTTTTCCGGACATCCCAATTGAGTTTTGTATATATTTTCTCTACGCTCACCACCCTTTCATAGATCAATATGCTCATTTTTATATTGGGCTATCTTTTGCTTCCAGATCCTCCACCTTTCATCTCGCGATGAAAGGCTATCTTTCCGCTACTCTCCGATGACGAATCAGAGGAATGGATTTTAACCACTTAGCTCTCGATTTTAATTACTAAAAGAAAATCGAGAGTCCGCGATATCGTTTACGATATCGGGAAATTATACGCTGCTGCGCGCTTTTATTGTGAGTACAAGACTTGAGAACGTATTCACCGCAGTATAGCTGACCTGCGATTACTAGCGATTCCAACTTCATGAGGTCGAGTTGCAGACCTCAATCCGGACTGAGATCGGCTTTGATGGGATTGGCTCCACGTTACCGTTTCGCGACCCATTGTACCGACCATTGTATCATGCGTGTAGCCCAGGGCGTCAAAGGGACATGCTGACTTGGCGTCATCCCCGCCTTCCTCCCCTCACTCTATCAACGAGCCTAAGCTCGCGAACAAAGTGAGGGGCAGTCTCGCCTGAAACATATAACAGGCAACGGGGGTTGCGTTCGTTACCCCACTTAAGGGAACAATTCAAACCACGAACTGACGACAGCCATGCATCACCTGCCCAACCGTCCTTGTGAGACGTCCGCCGTTTCTGACGGACTTCGCTTGGGTTTCAAACCCTGGTAAGGTTCTTCGTTTATCATCGAATTAAACCGCATGATCCACCGCTTGTGCAAGTCCCCGTCTATTCCTTTGAGTTTTAGTCTTGCGACCGTACTTCCCAGGCGCTTCTCTTAACGCGTTAGCTTCGCCTCCCGGAGGGTCGATACTCCAAAAAGCTAGAGAAGATCGTTTAGGGCGTGGACTACTGGGGTATCTAATCCCATTCGCTACCCACGCTTTCGTTTTTCAGCGTCAGGAGTGCGCCAGTCTATTGCCTTCGCTTTTGGTGTTCCCCATGATATCAACGGATTTCACCCCTACACCATGAGTTCCATAGACCTCTCGCATCCTCTAGTTTTGCCGTTTCTCTTGCATTTTTCCGGTTAAGCCGGAAGCTTTAACAAGAGACTAACAAAACCGCCTACAAACCCTTTACGCCCAGTAATTTCGGATAACGCTCGGGGCACTCGTATTACCGCTGCTGCTGGCACGAGTTTAGCAGCCCCTTATTCGTGAGGTAACATCATCGTAATTTCTCCCTCATAAAAGCAGTTTACATCCCGAAAGACTTCATCCTGCACGCGGCGTCGCTCCATCAGGCTTTCGCCCATTGTGGAATATTCTCGACTGCGGCCACCCGTAGGTGTATGGCCCGTGTCTCAGTGCCATCGGTGGGGGTCAGGCTCTCACCTCCCCTAGCCGTCATCGCCTTGGTAAGCCATTACCTTACCAACAAGCTGATAGCTCGCAGGCCGATCTCTAAGCGGATTGCTCCTTTACCCCGAAGGGACTATCGGGAATTAGCTAACCTTTCAGCTAGTTATACCCGTCTTAGAGGCACGTTCCTACGTGTTACTACCTCGTCTGCCGCTCCGTGACCGAAGTCACGTCGCTCGACTTGCATGCCTTATCCACGCCGCCAGCGTTCATCCTGAGCTAGGATCAAACTCTTAAAAAAACCTAAAACATTCCGAAGAATGTTCGGTTGAATAGAACGGAACAAAAGAAAAATAATAAATTAAACAAATACTTGGACTTGTTATTTAGTGGATTTTTAAATTATTAAAGGACGACCTATACTCCTTATAGGCTCTAATACATTATATACATAAAAAGAAAGAGGTCAAGCGCTAGCGCTTGACCTCTTTTTGATACGATTTATCGATTGATTTCTCGCTTTATCACTATATAAGATAAGGCGATTTTAACTACGGCTACTTTCGGCCTATACTTACTATCAATATGTGGAATAGCCCTGATCTGAGTCGGGTAATCCGACTCAATTATAAATAAAGACTCTCCCGAATCAATCTTTATTTCCACACGTAATGGATGGGGCCCCGCAGTATTTATTGATACAATTTCTCCCTTACACTCAGGACAAATGAACGACATAATAGTTGGGCAACAAACTTCGTCTACCTTGATAACTTTTTCAAAGCGACCCTCCCAGCCACAGCCACCGCATTTGCACATCATTTCTAGAATCTCCTCTAAAATCTTTTCCAGAGGCCTATTTTCCATTTTACACCCCATGTTTAATTTAAGATGTTTGAGAACAATAAAACTCCATTTTTAAATCTATTCCAAGCATACCACAAAAAAAATAGATTGTCTATTTCTCTTATTTCTTTCTGCTATGGAATTTTTGGATAGTTACTAAGAGTGGTCCGGCTAAAAAGATTGATGAGTAAGTTCCGGCAATCACACCGACACCAAGTGTCAAAGAAAACATCTTTGTAGCACTACCTCCCAAGAAAAACAAGAAGCCTAACACAATGAGAGTTGTAAAAGAAGTATTGATAGAACGAGCCATTGTCTGACTTAAGCTCCTACCAACCGTTTCCTCAAAATCATTTGATATCTTTAATTTAATATTCTCCCTAATACGATCAAAGATGATAATAGTATCATTCACCGAGTATCCCAATATGGCAAGTAGCGCTGTTACAAAAAGAACATCCACCTCAGCGCCAATATATGAAAATATGCCAATAGGAATAATCACGTCATGGACAAGTGCCACAATAGCGACCAAACCATAACCCCAAGAAGAGACCGGCCGAGATACTCCACGAAAAGCAAAAGCGATAAAAAGGATTATAAGCAAGACAACCAAGCTAATTGAAACTAAGGCCTTGCGCTTTAATTCTCCACCTATGACTGGACCTATTGAATCAAATCTTTTTTCAATAAAATCATAATTTTCACTTACCTTTAATGTAGCTAAAAGATTTTGATGTTCTTCTTCTGTCAGAGTGGTAGTGCGCAACACAATACCCTTCTCCCCAGTGGGCTGAAGGCGAGCTGAATTAAATCCGGCCTCATTTACATTTTTCCTCAATAACTCAATATCCGGCATATCATCACTGTACTCTACCTCAAGAAGAGCTCCGCCGGTGAAATCTATACCTAAATTTAATCCTTTATTGAAAATAATAAAAATACAAGCCACTATAACCAAGGTGCTTACTATATAGAATATTTTTCTGTATTTAGCGATAAACATAATAATTTTAGTCATTAGTGACTAGCCACTGGCCACTAGTATTTTTATTTACTCTAATGGCTATTGGCTAATCACTAACTATTAATCAAATCTTTCCTCCTAATAAAAACCGGCTGAACTTTGTCCCTTCCTTAATACCAAGAGACAAGAATAATATCTTTGAAACTGTAATGGCGGAAAACATTGAAATCAAGACACCTAGTCCGAAGACCAAGGCGAAACCTTTAACCAAGCTAGTGCCAAACCAGAAAAGAATAACAGCAGTAATAATACTTGAGATATTAGCGTCACGAATTGAAAGCCACGCCCTTCCAAAACCGTCTGAGATAGAACCTTGCACCATTTTGCCACTCTTAAGCTCCTCTTTAATACGCTCAAATATAATCACGTTGGCATCAACCGCCATACCGACAGACAAGATAAATCCGGCAATACCGGCAGAAGTTAAAGTGAATCCGAACACTTTAAATATGAACAACATCAACGCCGTATAGATTGCAAGCGAGACCACAGCCAAAACTCCAGCTAACCGATAATAAAGTATTAAAAATATAGCGATAGCAATAACCCCATAGACACCGGCCCTTATTCCCTTCATCAATGTATCTCCGCCAAGAGTCGCTCCAATACCCTGCTCTGATATGATCTCAATAGGCACAGGAAGCGCGCCTGAATTTAACCTGCCAACAAGAAGCTTCGCCTCTTCTGCAGTAAAGCCACCGGAAATCTCCGCAGTGCCTGAGGTAATCTCTTCACGCACCACGGGGACAGAGATAGGTGCACCGTCAAGATAAATCGCTATCCTTTTACCGACATTTTCTTTTGTCAATTTAGCAAATAATGCTTCTCCTTCTTTGTTAAACTCTAGCCCAACCTTAGGCTGAAAAGTAGTACTATCAAATTCTAAAACAGCTTTTTTAATATAGCGTCCAGTCAAGTCAGAAGGGATAAAATAAGGATCCTCATACAACCTCTCTCCGCCTTCTTGTGCTTTAAGTATTGTTTCCTGCTCATCAGAAGCTCGTTCTGTCTTGAACTCAATAAAGGGAGTCTGACCTATCATGGCAACCGCCTGATTCAAATCAGTAACCCCGGGTAACTCTACAACAAGACGATACTCTTTTTCTCTACTGGTGCTAAATACTCCCGTCTCTTCAACTTGGACAAGTGGCTCAGAAACACCGAATAGGTTAACTCGACGCTCTATAACATCACGAAGAGCCGACATAGAATCAGCTATCTCACTAGAATCAATATTTGAAACATCGGCTTTATATAGAAGGTGAGATCCCCCTTGCAAATCAAGTCCGAGCTTAAAAGGAAGTCTGGGGGCGACATCATCACTTCCGACCTCTGAAGAGTAGGTGAAGTAACCGATACCGATACCGGCTAAAATGAAAAATATTGCCAAAATCCTTATCTTAAACATTGGTCTTCATTATACAGATTTTAAGATTTTTGAAAAGAGTTTGCTCTTTAGTAGAAAATGAATAGAAGAAGTAACGATTACACCTAAAGCTATACCACCTAAGATGTCGTATGGGAAGTGAATGCCAGTGGCGATGCGAGCCAAGCCCACAAACATTGCCCCGACAAAAAATATCCAAGCGTATTTCCTCTTCCAGAAGTAAACCGCTGTTGCAATAGCGAAAGAAAAAGCGGTATGCCCCGAAGGGAAAGAATCATTAGTGCCGTGCTCTATAAGTTGCCTTACTTCACCTAGCGCCAAAAACGGCCTCGGGCTAAAATAATAAGATTTTATGATCTGGACTAACACCCACGCCACTATTCCGGAAATAAATATAAAAGAGAGATTTCTTATAATCTGTTTTTCATTCTTATGATATAAAGCCAGAAACAACGCTCCTAAAGCAAGGACAAAAATAAAATAATCAGCAAAAAATATGATGATAAAATCAAGCCAACCAAATTGACCGGCTATACTGTTTATAAAATAGAAAATTATTTGATTCATACTATTTTAGTATATCAATTATATCAAATCTACAAAATTTTTTATCATACTATTTAAAATACTTTGTAATTTCTAACGAGATTCATGTCACTGACTAATACTTTGATTTTTTATAAGTTCTCAGTTTGAATAAATAATACTCGTTTTACTTCATTAAAATTTCTCCTCGCAAGCAGGAAACCAGAAATTTTATATTCAGCCACTCGTTTATTTATAATCAAACTTCAAAAGGATAAAAATCAAAGTATTATTGTAAAAAAATCTGCTACTTATTTAATTCTACTAGATTTTTAAACACCATTGCAACTGTAATAGGTCCTACTCCGCCAGGAACTGACGCAAAAAGTGAAGCTCTATCACCGCAAGACGAATCAATATCACCGACTAGCTTGCCGGACTGTTCCGAGGCACCGGCATCTATCAACACTGCCCCATCTTTAACCATCTCAGGCTTTATAAGACTAGGACTCCCCGCCCCGGAGATAATAATATCAGCCATCAAAGTGAAAGGTTTAAGGTCTAAGGTATTTTTACCCAATACAGAAACCGTGGCACCTTCGTTTATAAGCCAGATCGCCACAGGTTTACCCACTAAAAGACCGGCACCCACTACGACCACATTTTTCCCCGTCAACTTGGCGGTTGAGCCGCCAAGTGAAAGAATCTCTTTTATGGCACCGACGACCGGTGGTAGTATTTTACTTTTACTTACTACAAACTCCCCCATCGCCCTCTTGGATAAAACATCCACATCTTTCCCTGTCGGGATACTGTCTAAAATATATTGAGTATTTATATGGAGGGGCAGAGGAAGCTGGATTATAATCCCAAAACATTGCTTACCTCCAACTGGAGAGTGGGCAATCTCTGATATCTTTTTACGTAATTTGCCAGTAGAGATGTCTTTAGATAATTTGAAGACTTTTGTCTTTACTCCAATCTCTTTGGCAAACTCTTCTTTCTTTTCTACAAATTTCAAAGAAGCCGGATCGTCTCCGACCTGAACAATTACAAGCTTAAGCTCTTTACTCATTAACTCAATTTCCTTCTTTAACTCTTGCTTTATATCTTCTGCTATTTTTTTCCCGTCAATTATCATAGGTTTTAGTCTATATTATTTAACCAAAATAAAAAAGACCCGCATAAAAACTGCGGGTCTTTGGAAGACTAAAAAAGATCAAAACTAAAAGAGCTCGTTTAACCTACCAACAAGAAAAGTTACTGTCTTGCCGTTCTTCTTTCTTTTCTTATTCCTCTCGTCTATTTTACGTCCCTCTCTAGACATCTCTTTAGACAACGCGACTCTCTCATTGAGAGTCAATTTGTCTGGTTCATCTAAAAAGAAAGACCATTTAAACCGACGAGAGATATTTCCTCCAAAACCGTAAGACTCAAACTTGTTTAGAAGGTCTCTGATGTCTTTAGTATCCGTGCCACTGTCAACAATAACTTTAAGTATCATTGTCATCGGCGGTGGGCAAGGTCTCTTAGAGAGCTTTGTAAAAAAAGCTTTCACTTTCTTCTCAGTTAACCATTCTCTTTTGACAAGAAAAGTAATACTGGAAGAAGAGTCAAAAATTTCCCTAAAGTGAACAGATGAACACATGATAGGGTCCAGATTTTTCTTCTCACAAAATAGGTTATTGTCACGAGAGATAATCAGCCAGTCTTTTCCTTCTTTTACTACTGAGTATTTCTCGCTATTATAATACACTGCCATACCTACAGCGAAAGAGTCTACATCGCTCTCCTTTATCAAAGAATCCATAACAACACCTCCCTTTTTAAGTCAAAAGTTTATGTTAAATTGCTACTTTATTTCCTAGAGAAAGAATGTTTCATTTATCGTCTTTTGTCAAGATTTAAGATACGTGCGATTTTTTCTGCAATCTCTTTCATCTTTTTCTCTTTTGCTCCGCGAGTAGTCTCTGCCGCTGTCCCAAGACGAATTCCCGAAGGGTCAAAAGGCGACCTAGTGTCAAAGGGGATTGTATTCTTATTCACTATAATTCCTTCTTTCTCCAGTCTGTCACTAGCTTCCGCTCCACTTATTCCCTTGCCCCCTCCCCAGACATCAACAAGCAAAAGATGGTTATCAGTGCCACCTGAAATAATCCTAAAACCTCTTTTCTTCAATTCGTCGGCAAGTGTCTTGGCGTTTTTCACAACTTGTTTGGTATACTTCTTAAAAGCCGGCGAATCCGCCTCTTTCAAAGAGACGGCCACCGCCGCAATCTGATTCATATGTGGCCCCCCTTGAAGCCCCGGAAAAATGGCTTTATCAATTTTACCACTTAATTCTCCTCGAGAGAAAATCAACGCCGACCTTGGCCCACGCAAAGTTTTATGAGTAGTAGTTGTCACCACATCGGCATATTTAAATGGTGAAGGGTGGACACCGCCCGCCACCAGCCCGGCGATGTGTGACATATCCACCATCAAGTAAGCCCCGCAAGAATTCGCTATTTCCCTAAATTTTTTAAAATCAATCTTCTGCGAATAAGCGGTAAAACCGCATACGATAATATCCGGCTTCTCCTTCTTGGCTATCTTTAAAAGTTCATCATAATCAATTTTCTCTGTTTTCTTATCTACACCATAAGGAATCTGCTTCCAAAATTTACCCGTAAATGAAGCCTTGTGTCCGTGGGTCAAATGCCCACCCGAAGAAAGTTCCATCCCCATTATCTTTCCACCTTGCGGAATCAGCGCGGAGTAAACAGCAAAGTTAGCAGGACTCCCCGAATAAGCCTGGACATTAACAGACCACCTCTTAGGAGATAATTTAAAAAGATCTAAAGCGCGCTCTTTACAAAGATTTTCTATTTTATCAATAACCTCATTTCCTCCATAATATCTTTTACTCGAATAGCCTTCAGCATATTTATTGACTAGCTCTGAACCAAGCGCGCTTAATACACCCCCTGATACATAATTCTCAGAAGCGATAAGATTAACAACACTTTTTTGGCGTTTTTTTTCTTCTACTATAAGTTTTGATATTTCTTTATCCACAAGATTAGTATATATTGTATAATCATTTTTTTCCATAAATTTAAACGGCTCAACCCGCCACGATGGGTTGAGCCGTTTAAATTATCAGAGTAAATATTTTTTACTTCTGCAACGCTTTCAAGGAATTCGTCAATTGTTCCAAGAGAGCTTTGGCTGCCTCAAGAGCACTCGCCATCTGTTCAAACGAAGCATCACCAACTCCAACCTGACTTACATTAGTAGTATTAGTTACCGGAGCAGGTGTCTCTGCCACATAAGAGGAGACAGAGGCATCTTTTGAAAGCCAATCTCCTGCTGACCACCCAACCAAACCTGAACGGTATTGTATTTTCCACCAACTATAAGGACCGGAAACAATGGGACCACTGATGATAACTCCCGCAGAGCCAGTATCGGCCTTTCCCAATATCTCAGCTGTAGCTGACGGATTAATTCTCACATTTAATTTTGAGGAAGTATTAACTTTGTCATTCAGGGCAAGTGTTCCTGTGCTTTGCCCCAAAGAGAGGTTGGTGTACTCTGAACACCCAGAAGTATAGCTTTCATGCTTAGTAACCGAACTACCCTTCTTTAATGCTTCAGATCCTGTATAAATTCTACCTAACAACACGCTATTATTTTTAAAACTAGGATTAGAGGTATTGACTAGTGGTCCAACAACAGTCTTGTTTGCCACAATGTTCCTATAAGCATAGATTTCCATAACCGAATTATCCTCTAATAGCAATCCTCTTGTGGCTTCAACGGCATAATTATTGCCATTTATATTTACCGTACCGGCCGACACATCAAAGAACAGACTGCCATATTTCGGACTTGAACTCACACATAAGCCATTTACAACATAATTATTTGCCGCAAAAGCTGAGAGAATGGGCATTAAAGCGAATAATACCGCTACCAATGAAATCTTTGTAAAATTTTTCATATATTTTTTAATAACCTTATAATTTATAATTATACACCTTTAGTTTATTTTGTCAAGCACAGCAATATGCTGGCTCTTAAATTGCCTCGACCAATATATCTATCAAAATAATAACATAAGTTTAATTAATTAAACACAAGCATGTTGATAAATAAACTATAACCCCAGAAATTCTTTATGCGTATCATCATAATGAGTGATACGACTATACCGTCGCATACCCGAGAGCATCCCCAGACCGGCAAAGACTGTAAACATGTGAGAACCCCCGTAACTTAAAAAAGGAATTGTCGTGCCAGTTATGGGCATAAGACCGATATTCATACCTATATGAACGACAAAATGACTCATCAAAAAGATAGCAAAACCAATACAAAAAAGACTCTCAAAATTAGACGCGCCCAACATGGCATTCTTTAAAATTCTCCATATAACAATCCCGAAAAATAAAAATAATAAAGTCACCCCTATAAAACCCCATTCCTCGGCAAAAGCGGCGAAGATAAAATCCGTCTGGTGTTCGGGCAAGAAAGACAGGCGACTCTGTGTGCCAAAACCAATCCCTTTACCAAACAATTGACCAGACCCGACAGCAATCATAGATTGATAGGCGTTATATCCAGACCCCTGTATATCAGCCAATGGATCGATAAATGATTTTATTCTTGCTTTTTGATATGGAGCAAAGACAAACATCCAAAAAGTGACAAAGGCAATAGTTGTCGTGAAAAAAACCATAAAAAGATGCTTCTTTGACACACCAGAAGCAAGTATCATCCCCAACCAAATGAAAAAGATTATAATTGCCGAACCGAAATCCGGCTGGAAGAGAATAAGAACAAACGGAATGAACGCATAAACACCGGAAATAAGAATGTGTTTAATGTTTGCAATTTCAATATGTCGACGAGAAAAGTATTTAGCCAAGACCATGATAAGGAGCAACTTCATAGGGTCAGATGGCTCCACCGAAAAGAGTCCTAGGTTAATCCAACTTGAAGCACCCTTAACAGCAGTGGCAAATACTAATAAAACAGCAAGAACAACGCAAGAAAAAGCAAAAAGACTTATTAACAACTTCCCATTTCTCAAGAAGCGCCAGTCTACAAAACTAAAAATAAAAAATACCGTGATACTTATGATTATCCATATAATCTGTCTAGTGAAAAAATAATCACTTTCAGCTCCACCGAAACTCTTCATAGTGATAAGACCCACGCCCAAAATAGGCAATATAGAAAGAAATAAAATCCAATCTATGTGATTTTTATATATCGCCTTCATTAGTTAAATTATTTCGTATTAGGATTTTACTGCTTATCGGCTCAATATCAAACTGATGAGGCCAAGTGAAAGATATCACTTGCGAAGATTCCTGCAATAGAGTTTCCACTCTTGTAACGCTCACTCCCACGGCATTGTCTCCCACATCAAAAAGTATAGCTGATGCCTCAATATCACCGACGGGTGAAAATGTCTTATTGGTAATTTTCGCTTCAAGAACCGGGAAATTTATATTACTAAAGTTCTTTTCTGAAACGACAATCTGTGCTCGCTCTTTCTCAACCCTCACCCAATTAAGATTATTAAATTCTATAAAGACACGTTTTGGTGTTCTCTCACCCACCGTCACACCTGTCTCAAAAATTAAATAATCTTCATTTGGATTTATAAAAGTCTCCCCTTCTCTTATGGCGATAACCATATTATTCTCATCATAAAGCTTAAGTGTGTATTTTAATTTAGGCAAACCGGAAAAAAAATTAGGATTCCTTATGAGTGAAGCCACCTCATACACTCCATTACCAAGAGGAAAAACATTACTCCAGAGAGTGATAAGATCTTTAGTCTCTCCCAGGCACGCGCCACACACCCCTCCGCAATCTATATTTTTTTCGTTTTGATTTTTCTTACCGTCAAGACAAGTCGCTTGTGGTTTAAAATACAAAAAGCCACCTATGCCAATGGCCATAAATAACAAAATTACTATAAGCAGGTAAACTAATTGTCTTTGTGAAGCCCAACTCATAAGATTATATTAACATAAAATAATCCTCATCCATAATTCATACCCCCACTTGAGCCCAGTTGGAAGCTAAACTCCCAAGTGGGTAATAAAAGGTAAAATAGGCGCAAAAAAAACGCAGAATGTTGGCGGCTAGCTACTTTCCCCCGAAGGAGTATCATCGCCACTTGAGAGCTTAACTTCCGAGTTCGGAATGGGATCGGGTGTACCCTCTCCGTTAAGCCACCAACATTCTACGTTCTTTTTTATATATATAAAATTTACAAATTTCCTAGCAGGAAAACAACTATTAGTACTCCTCAGCTAAACGCATTACTGCGCTTACACTTAGAGCCTATCAACCTGATCATCTTTCAGGAGTCTTAAAGATTCTTAATCTTAGAGTTGGCTTCCCTCTTAGATGCTTTCAGAGGTTATCCTTTCCCAACATAGCTACCCAGCAGTGCCCTTGGCAGGACAGCTGGTACACCAGAGGTTAGTTCACTCCGGTCCTCTCGTACTAGGAGCAAATCTCTTCAAGAATCAAAACGCCTGCAGTAGATAGGAGACCAACCTGTCTCACGACGGTTTGAACCCAGCTCGCGTAACTTTTTAATCGGCGAACAGCCGAACCCTTGGGACCTTCTCCAGCCCCAGGATAAGTTGAGCCGACATCGAGGTGCCGAACTCCGCCGTCGATATGAACTCTTGGGCGGAACTAGCCTGTTATCCCCGGAGTAGCTTTTATCCGTTAATCTCCCACCGCATCTAATGCGGATGGTCGGTTCACTATGTTCGTGTTTCCACTCTGCTTGCGATGTCCCGCTCGCAGTCAAGCTAGCTTTTGCCATTACACTATCGGCACGGTTTCCATTCGCGCCTAGCTAACCTTAATAAGCGCCTCCGTTACTCTTTAGGAGGCAAGCGCCCCACTTAAACTACCCACCAGATACTGTCTCCATACGGTTTTTCCGTACAGGTTAGAATTTAGATCAAGAAAGAGTGGTATTTCACTGACGGCTCCATTGTCCCCAAAAGGACAACTTCAAAGCCTCCCACCTACGCTACGCATCCAAAATCTAAACTCAATATCAAGATATAGTAAAGCTTCCGGGGTCTTTTCGTCTAACTGCAGGTAGGGGGCATCTTCACCCCCATTGCATTTTCACCGGGCATATCTCCGAGACAGTTCCCCAGTCGTTACGCCATTCGTGCACGTCTGAACTTACCAGACAAGGAATTACGCTACCTTAGGACCGTTATAGTTACGGCCGACATTCACGAGGGCTTATATCAGCCAGCAATCCATCCGAAGACAAATCACCACCGATATTTGACCTTCTCGCATTGGTCAGGCGTCACCCCCTATACATCCTCTTACGAGTTCGCAGGGAGCTGTGTTTTTGATAAACAGTCGCCAGGGATACTTTCGCTGCGCCCCACATTGCTGTGGGGAGGCCTTATTCCGAAGTTACGGCCGCTTTTTTGCCGAGTTCCTTGGAGATATCTCACCCGTTCGCCTTGGTCTTCTCGACCTGACTACCTGTGTTGGTTTACGGTACGGTCTCCTTATTTTTAATCTTAGAAGTTTTTCTAGGAAGGCTCTTCATGAGAATCCCTCAACCCGTAAGAAGAGGTTTCTCCTATCTTCGAAACTTGAATTAAATCAGTCTCCCGGATTTACCTAAGAGACGTTTCTTAAGATAAGAAACATAAATCCAATAATATGCTCTCATTTATTTCCCCCGTCACTCCGTCGAAAAATAAGGAGGTCACGGAATATTAACCGTGTGTCCATCGACTCCGACTTTCGTCATCGCCTTAGGCCCGACTAACCCTGGGATGATCACCATTGCCCAGGAAACCTTAGTCTTTCGGCGTCCCGGTTCTCTCACCGGGATTGTGGTTACTTGTGTCAGCATTCTTTCTTCTAAACGCTCCACCGTGGGTCACCCCTTCGGCTTCAACGCAGTTCAGAATATTCTCCTACCATTCCAATGTAAACATTGAAATCCTCATCTTCGGTACCTTGCTTAGCCCCGATTATTTGCGGCGCGATATCTCTTGACGAGTGAGCTGTTACGCTTTCTTTAAAGGATGGCTGCTTCTAAGCCAACCTCCTCGTTGTTCGAGAAATTTCACCACCTTAAGTGCACTTAGCAAAGATTTAGGGACCTTAGATTGAGATCTGGGCTGTTTCCCTTTTGACTAATGGAGCTTAGCCCCCATAGTCTAACTGCCTTAGATTTAATCTCTGGTATTCGGAGTTTGGTAGGTATAACGAGATTGCTCCCTGTTTACACCTTCCAGTATCTCTACCCCCAGAGGGTAACTAAGACGCTAGCCCAAAAGCTATTTCGGAGAAAACCAGCTATTACCAAGTTCGATTAGCTTTTCACTCCTTACCACAGGTCATCCGATGGAGTTGAACGACCAAACGGTTCGGGCCTCCTTCTGCATTTCTGCAAAATTCACCCTGCCCATGGCAAGCTCACTTGGCTTCGGGTCTTATACGTACTACCATAATTCGCGCTATTAACACTCGGTTTCCCTAAAACTCCTCCCTTATGGGATTAGTTAAGCAATACGCATAAACTCGCTGACTCATTCTTCAATAGGCACGCCGTGACGGATCCGAAGACCCGCTCCGACTCCTTGTAAACATATGGTTTCAGGTTCTATTTCACTCCCCTCACCGGGGTTCTTTTCGCCTTTCCCTCACGGTACTTGTTCACTATCGATCTTAAAGAGTATTTAGCCTTGGCAGTTAGTTCTGCCTGATTCCCCCAGGCCATTCGTGTCCTGAAGTACTCAAGGTCAATAACAAAAGAGTTATTTTGTTTTCGCTTACGGGACTATCACCCTCTATGGTTTTGCTTTCCAGCAAACTCAACTAACAAAATAATTTATCACTCTTCTTCTACTCCGCAATTTAATATTAAAAAAGAAGTAGAACGTTAAAGCCTTACAACCCCTCATCGCATCACGCTACGCGCGATGTTCCACCAAAATGTAAAATGTAAATCTCAAAGTGAAAAATTACGGAGTAAATTTTCTTAAAGAAAATTTACAGAATAATTTATTCGCCTTAAGGCGAATTCCATAATTTTCCATTTTGATCTTTTAATTTTAAATTTAAATGCATCACGTGCAATGTGATGCGTTGGGAGGCCTTATTCCGAAGTTACGGCCGCTTTTTTGCCGAGTTCCTTGGAGATATCTCACCCGTTCGCCTTGGTCTTCTCGACCTGACTACCTGTGTTGGTTTACGGTACGGTCTCCTTATTTTTAATCTTAGAAGTTTTTCTAGGAAGGCTCTTCATGAGAATCCCTCAACCCGTAAGAAGAGGTTTCTCCTATCTTCGAAACTTGAATTAAATCAGTCTCCCGGATTTACCTAAGAGACGTTTCTTAAGATAAGAAACATAAATCCAATAATATGCTCTCATTTATTTCCCCCGTCACTCCGTCGAAAAATAAGGAGGTCACGGAATATTAACCGTGTGTCCATCGACTCCGACTTTCGTCATCGCCTTAGGCCCGACTAACCCTGGGATGATCACCATTGCCCAGGAAACCTTAGTCTTTCGGCGTCCCGGTTCTCTCACCGGGATTGTGGTTACTTGTGTCAGCATTCTTTCTTCTAAACGCTCCACCGTGGGTCACCCCTTCGGCTTCAACGCAGTTCAGAATATTCTCCTACCATTCCAATGTAAACATTGAAATCCTCATCTTCGGTACCTTGCTTAGCCCCGATTATTTGCGGCGCGATATCTCTTGACGAGTGAGCTGTTACGCTTTCTTTAAAGGATGGCTGCTTCTAAGCCAACCTCCTCGTTGTTCGAGAAATTTCACCACCTTAAGTGCACTTAGCAAAGATTTAGGGACCTTAGATTGAGATCTGGGCTGTTTCCCTTTTGACTAATGGAGCTTAGCCCCCATAGTCTAACTGCCTTAGATTTAATCTCTGGTATTCGGAGTTTGGTAGGTATAACGAGATTGCTCCCTGTTTACACCTTCCAGTATCTCTACCCCCAGAGGGTAACTAAGACGCTAGCCCAAAAGCTATTTCGGAGAAAACCAGCTATTACCAAGTTCGATTAGCTTTTCACTCCTTACCACAGGTCATCCGATGGAGTTGAACGACCAAACGGTTCGGGCCTCCTTCTGCATTTCTGCAAAATTCACCCTGCCCATGGCAAGCTCACTTGGCTTCGGGTCTTATACGTACTACCATAATTCGCGCTATTAACACTCGGTTTCCCTAAAACTCCTCCCTTATGGGATTAGTTAAGCAATACGCATAAACTCGCTGACTCATTCTTCAATAGGCACGCCGTGACGGATCCGAAGACCCGCTCCGACTCCTTGTAAACATATGGTTTCAGGTTCTATTTCACTCCCCTCACCGGGGTTCTTTTCGCCTTTCCCTCACGGTACTTGTTCACTATCGATCTTAAAGAGTATTTAGCCTTGGCAGTTAGTTCTGCCTGATTCCCCCAGGCCATTCGTGTCCTGAAGTACTCAAGGTCAATAACAAAAGAGTTATTTTGTTTTCGCTTACGGGACTATCACCCTCTATGGTTTTGCTTTCCAGCAAACTCAACTAACAAAATAATTTATCACTCTTCTTCTACTCCGCAATTTAATATTAAAAAAGAAGTAGAACGTTAAAGCCTTACAACCCCTCATCGCATCACGCTACGCGCGATGTTCCACCAAAATGTAAAATGTAAATCTCAAAGTGAAAAATTACGGAGTAAATTTTCTTAAAGAAAATTTACAGAATAATTTATTCGCCTTAAGGCGAATTCCATAATTTTCCATTTTGATCTTTTAATTTTAAATTTAAATGCATCACGTGCAATGTGATGCGATCAGGTTTGGGCTATTCCCTTTTCGCTCGCCGCTACTTAGGGAATAAAAATTTTTCTCTTTTCCTCCGCTTACTGAGATGTTTCACTTCAGCGGGTTAGCTAACGCTTTTAAAAGCGCCTGACAGAGCTTTACTCTGACGGGTTTCCCCATTCGGACATCTCCGGATCAAAGGTTGCTTGGCACCTCCCCGAAGCTTATCGTAGCTTAGCCACGTCCTTCATCGCCTCTTTAAGTCAAGGCATCCACCATATGCTCTTATTTCCTACTAGGAAATTTATAAACTTTTTATATATTTGTTCTAATTTTAGCTACTATTTAATTTTAAATGTTCTGTCGTTCCGAAAAAATAAAAGCCGCTTATTTAAGCGGCAAAGGTTATACCATAAACAGAAGGAATCACCTTGACCACTTATTGAAACTTTTATTTATCAGTATTTTCATAACTACTATACTAGTATATATATGCCGATTTATAAGTCAACCCCTATACATGAAATTCATGTATAGGGGTTTAACCTATATAAAATATAAGTAAAACTTATACCTTATTATTTGCTTATGTCGTTCTTCAACTTCTCTATAAAACGAGCAGCAGCTTCCTTTCCTCCGAGACCGAAAGAGAGACCGCCGGCAATCGCAAGCATAGCCACTAACCCTGTAAACAGAGTCTGAGCAAAAGGACCGGCAATTCCCAACTGTGAAAGCATAACAAGAATCGCAAAGATCCAGATAGCCCATTTAGCTACTCCTCCGAGAAGCTCAGCAGAAGGAAGGTCAGCAGCCTTAGCTGAACCCGCAACAATCCTCTTTACCGCATCAGCAACAAGAGCTGCAACAACAAGTATTATTGCCGCCACTATTACATTCGGCAAGTAAGCGAGAATCATTTGCAAGAAGATATTGACCTGACTTAGGCCAAACACATCAGCAATCGCCACAAAGAAGACGATGATTATGAACCATCGAACTAGACCTCCAATGAAAGCTCCTGTATCAAGACGAAAACCAGCTTTTGAAAGAGGTTCTTCTGCCCCGATATTCTGAAGCACTCTATCAACTTTCAATGATCGTATGAGTTGAGATACCAATCTGCCTATAACTACCGCTATTATCCATCCAATGATGAATATGATAACAGCGATAATAAGTTTAGGGACAAAGTTTAGAACTCCCACCCAAACATCGTTGAAAGAAGTAGTTAATATATTACTCCAATCTTGTAACATAATTATATTTTATTTCGTTTTAATTAATAAAGTTATTCCGCCGACCCACTTATCCATAGACTATGAAAGATGGAGCGGACAAATATGCATATTTACCCGCCAGAGGCGGGATAACTTTAAAAAATCGACCTTCTTTTAAAGTTATCTATATAATAGCTTCTATTGGAAGCGATTATAATACCCAGTTGTGGATAAAGCCAAAAGGTTACATCAAGAAATCTGTCTGCCTCTCCCCACAAACACAGCCCCTAAGATACCAATCAGACTAAAACCAGCGACAAAAAATATCCATCTATTGCTCTTTTTATCTTTGCTTGAGAATGATATCATGCTCGCCTCTTGTCCGGATAACGGAGAGGTAACTACTTCCTCTTCTAACACCGAACCCTTATCTCCTATCTTAACAATATCTTGAGGTGTGTATTCATTATTTAATTCAATCTCACTCGGACTTGAGACATCTCCTTTATACACTTGAGGCGGATTATCTGAGGGTGATTTAACATTAACTTCAAATGAATAAAAGACGGAACCATTAGGGTAAAGGATATCCACATTTCCGCCCTCAACTATGTTTAACTTTGTTAGCGAAGAAGGAAATACTAATTTACTCCTTACCCCCATAATACTGTTTCTAGGAAAAGAAAAAGTTGTATTCCCCGACTTCAACAACCAGTAAGATATGTTGACCTCCTCATCTGAATCATTATAGAGTTCAATTAAAAATTCCCCCCTAGAGTCAATCTCAATATTAGAAATCTTAATACTGCTTTTAGTAATCTTTACATTCATTCTACCGGAAGAAGAATACTCACCGGCAGAAACATCTAAAAACACGATGTAGTCCCCGGGGTAATTATAAACATGGGATACTTTCTTTCCCTCTTTTGAAGAACCATCGCCAAAATTCCACAAGAATCTTGCGTTTGAAAGTGGCTCTTCTTTCAATCCTAGGGCCAACCCTTCAAACTCAAGGACGCCTCCAGCGACACCGACTGTGTCGCCCGAAGCAAAAGCGTAAATTTGAGACTCTACGGGAAAAGAAGAAGCGACAGCGGGAGTAGGTGTTTGCAGTGAGGGATTAGTCTCTGTCAGGGATAAAATTCTATCACTTGAATACCCGGGTGTTGGAAGCCTCGCATCCCATTCCCCATTTATTAATTGCAGAGAATTACCATCTCCACCGGCTCCCCATTCGGAGACATAATCAACCCGATTGATATCACTCAAGGATCCATCTCTTATGACCAAAGTCTCTCCATCATTTTTCAAAGAAAAAGAACTGTCAAAGACAGTCCCTTTAAATTCCGGCCAATCGGTTAAAAATTTTTCCGCATTATCAGCTAAGATGACGTATCCTCCCGAGGCAATAGAAGAACTGTCCCCTTTAAAAAGATTGAGTGAGTGATTAACCTTATCTTCATAAAGTTTCCAGGTACTCAAATCGACAAGCTCGCTACCATTGTTCTTAACCTCAATCCACTCCCTTCCAGAATCTGCCCCCTCTTTCAAGTCATACATTATTTCACTTACAACAACTTGTCCGAAAACTAATTTGGGGATAAAAAATGATATTAAAATTAAAAAAATAATATAATCTTTCACACTAATCAAACTTTACATTTTGCCCGGGTTTTAATATGCCACTTTTTCTTTTTATTTCCGGTTCATTGCTTGTCACTATTTCATTTAATGCCTCCCTTAAGGCACTTAGATTAGCGCTCGTCTTTGAACTATTATCTTTCTTGATGTAATTCGCCTTTTCATTATTTTTAAAAGTGTTCATGCCTGATTTGTCTTTCAACGCATCAAGAGGAAGATTTGGTTTAACATAAATCTTCTCTTCCGGTTTTTTGTAGTCTGTCTTAACTTGATGAGAATTATTTTTATGGTCTTTACAATAGATGGCCCTCTTCCCATCCGGTTCAAAGGGGACGTAAGTCTTCTTACCGCAGACAGAACACTCGGCCGAAAACATTTGAGGTGCCTCCGGCGTGACAACCTCTTTTTTCTTTACTTCTGCTACTACACTTAGGGTTGGAGCCGGGCTCAACTTCTTCATAAAAGTTTTATCCTCTTTCTTAACCTTAGCCATTATAGACTCGGGTTTGTTTAAGACAGTCGACGTACCGTCTTCATGCCACTTCTTTATCAAATCCTCTACCTTCTTTCTTGGGATAGCATAGTTTCTTCTGGAAGATTCAATTATTTTTTCTTTAAAAGAATTCTCAAGTTTGGAAATAGGGGGCAAAGTGGAAGCTGAAAAAGGTCTTGAACCCACGCCATCTATCATCAACCTAAGATATATTTGAGTGAAACCAAGATTCACTATGTCTTGCGCTATAAATTCAGGGGCAAACTCTTTCTCTAAAACATCGGCATCATAAGCACCGACTCTAAATACAATCATCGTCCCGACGTTGCCAAACACAGCCGCGTTTACCTCTTCAGACATCTGCTCTATATATTGATGAGCGATGGTTAAGTTTAACTTGTATTTCCTCGCTTCAGACAAAATATCAGCGAAAGATTTATTGGCAAAAGATTGGAACTCATCAACATAAAAATAAAATTGCGGTAACTTCTTAAGATCTTCATTTGAGACATCGGCGCGAGACATAGCAGCAAGATAGATCTTAGTGATAAGCATACTCCCCAAGAGATTAGCGTTTTGCTCGCCCAGTCGCCCTTTTGAAAGATTGATGATAATAATCTTCTTCTCATCCATCAACTTACGCATATCAAAACTCGTCCTCGGTTGTCCGATGATATTTCTTATCAATGGGTTGGAAGTGAATTGACCTATCTTGTTCTGGATGGCCGGTGTCGCCTCTTGAGCGTATCTGTCTGTATATTTGGCAAATTCATCCACCCAGAAGGACTTCACCGTAGGGTCAGTGATATTGTCTACGACTTTCTTCCGGTATTCCTTATCGGCAAGCATCCTGTTAATACTCATAAGTGTTGAATTCGGATATTCAAGCAAGGCCAAAAGAGTATTGCTCAAAATATATGACATTCGGGCAGACCAAGCATCAACCCAAATCTTTTCAAAGGTGCTCATCAGACCCGCCACCACCAAGTGACGCTTGTCATAACCGACGTCTTCCAAGACATTAAATGAGATAGGATACTCCGTATCAAACGGAGCAAAATATATGACATCATCTATCCTATCTTCCGGCACATAATCAAGGAGAAGTTCTGCTGTGCTACCGTGAGGATCTATAAAGGCTATCCCCTCGCCATTCTGAATATCTTGCACCGCCATGTTCTCAAGCATGGTGGACTTACCCATACCCGTCTTCCCAATGACATAAACATGCTTTGTCCTGTCGTCGGATTTTATACCGAAACGCTGGTGTTTATTTCTAAAATTAGCTTCCGCAAAATAAGTGATGTCTTTCACTTCATTTTTGATACTTTTTTTATTGTACATTAAAAAAATTATACCACATCCGACAAAAACATGTAAAACGTAAATTACTAAGTTCAACAATCAATTGCCACACTTGATAAAATTACCAATTTCACGACATTTTCATCCTTTAGAGGATTAATTATAAATAAACGAGTGACTGAGTGGAAAAATTCCGGGTTCAGGTTTGATTTGAAGACCGTTCTGAAGGAAGCCTAATTTCTGATTTATTATTGATTTTGACGAAGATAACGGATGTAAATGTTGTGAGTTTGGTAATGTAGAAAGGGCGGAATGATGACAAGGTGGAGGTCTTTATTTTAATCAAGAGCTTCCCGTGTATAAGTGTTAGCCGCGTCCCACAACATCCAAGATGTGAGGCCAGCGTCATAGACAGCTTGTTTCTGCGCTCTGACCATCTCCGGAGTGTAGTGAACAGGATAATCATTATCCTGAAGCCATGGCCTGAGTTTGAGTGGAGTGGAAGTGGCGACAATAAGTCGTTTTGACGCCTCATCCATAGAGAATTTCACTATCTCATACGGATGAGTATTTACATTATCATAACCCATAAAACCTTTCGGGTAATGAGAGGGGTATACCATTGGTGCGATGAAATCAAAATATGGCTCAGCGTATTCCAGTATCTGTCCAATGTTCAAGTCGTCTTTATTGGTCGTCGTCATTCCAAAAAGATCCGCCGACAAAACTGCGCCTGTATCTTTTAGATTATCATCTAGATAGGCGAAGAAATCTCTCAACACTTTAGCCTTACCAAAAGACATATCAGCCAAAATTTTCTCCTCACTAAAAGGGTAATACATATCATCCATATTTCCATCTGAAGGAAAACGAATATAATCAAAATTAATTTCGTCAAAACCGGCTTCGTAGGACCCTCTACTTAACATCACGATATAATCCCACATCTCTTTAGCACCAGGGTCTATGTAAATTATCCCTTTTCTATCTTTCCAGAGAATAGATTTATCGCTCTCTTTCTTGACAGCTAACTCAGGATAAAGTTTGGAATAATACGGGTCTTGGAAAACAGTAATTCTCCCTACGACATAAATCCCTTTTTTATGAAGAGAGTCTACAAACTCTCTCATGTCACTAACATGACAACCGGGCCCATCAAAACCATCAAGCAAGGGGTCGCCCACTCTAAATGAGATTGTGCCACTGTAATCCTTTATATCTATGATAATCGTATTCAACTCTGTTTCCTCCACAAGTTTTACCATCTTACTTCTGATGCTCGGAGTGCCAGCCACGCAAGCAGTCATATACACACCCTTCACTGCTTCCGGTATATCAAGGTGAGTCGCGACAAACGGAACTACAATCTCTTCCTCTTTAATATCACCGACATTTTTATCTTTTAAATTATCTTCATTCCCCTCTCCACTCACTATGTCATTTATGTTGTATTCAATCGGCTTGAAAAAATATGGCGAAGCAAAAAAAAGCAGACCAAAACCCAATAAGAAAAAACCACTACTTAAATATATTTTTTTTCTTGCCATTATAATCAGATTTTAAATCAAATTTATCAAAAAAGCCAATTTAACATTATTTTACACAACACAGCGTCAAGGTATTGCTAAATATCTATTTTTCTCTATAATAAGATACCAAGTATGAATACATTAGCAGAACCAATAAAAGACATATCGATGGGAATAATGGATCTTCTATTAAAAGAGGGTTCTTCTTCTCGCCCTAAGGTGAATGAACTGACCGAAGGGAAAGTTATAGGAAAGGAACAGTCTTCCATTTTTGTGGATATTACTCCTTTTGGAACAGGCATAATATATGGCAGAGAGTTTAACAACGCCAGAGATATTATAAAGGTCCTCAAGCCGGGTGACTCTATAAGCGCGAAGGTGATAGAAGTTGAAAATGAAGATGGTTATATAGAGCTTTCACTAAAAGAAGCTAAACAGGAAAAGATATGGTCTGAAGTTGAAGAAACACAGAAAGGTAATATCGCTCTTAATCTTACGGTTACTGACGCGAACAAAGGAGGGCTTATCATGGATTGGAAAGGAATCCCTGGATTCTTGCCGGCTTCGCAGTTAAAACCGGATCATTATCCAAGAATTGAAGACGGCGATAAAGACAAAATACTCCAAGAACTTAAGAAGCTTGTCGGCACCAAGATTGCTGTCACTATAATAGGGAGCGACCAGAAGGAAGGAAGAATCGTCCTATCAGAAAAGAAAATGGAATCAGAAGAACTTAAAGAAATAGTAGAAAAATATAAAGTAGATGACATTATAGAAGGAGATATCACAGGGGTAGTTGATTTTGGAATTTTTATAAAGATTGAGGAAGGTCTTGAAGGATTGGCTCATATCTCAGAACTTGACTGGACTCTTATTGAGAACCCGGGAAATTTATTTAAAGTGGGAGAGAAGGTAAAAGCTAAAATTATAGAGATAAAAGATGGTAAGATATCTCTATCAGTGAAGGCGCTTAAACCAAATCCATGGGAAAAAGCAAAAGACAAATACAAAAAAGGAGATATCATCAAAGGAGTTATCATCAAATTCAACAGACACGGAGCCTTGGCGAGCATTGAAGAGGGAGTGGCCGGCCTTGTCCACATATCTGAATTCGGCACAGAAGAAGAAATGAAGAAGAAATTGGAAATTGGTAAATCATATGCTTTCCAGATAACACTCTTTGACCCTAAAGAACAAAAATTGACTCTAAATTACGCCGAAGAAGGGAAAGCCCTCACCGAGACGGAAAAATAAGAATCAAGTAAACAAAAATTAAACGGCTCAACCCACCATAGTGGGTTGAGCCGTTTAATTATATTTTTTACAACTTCGTAAACAACACAGGGCTTCGTGTGATTTAGTGTTGCACAGTCGTTGCTTTTTTTCTTTATTGATGTAAATTATCTAAAGAAAAAGATCGTCCTTAAAAAACTGAATAAAACCTATAAAAGAAAGGTGTCCTTAATAATGAAGGGTGTAATATGAAGAGAAAGCAAAAAGGGATTGAGAAAGACATCTCAACGCTTAAGAGAGCGGAAAAGACGCTAAAGAAATACGGCTGGCTTAGTAACAGTGAAAAAGAGATTCTTGATAACAGTATCTCCCACCTTAAAAATCTTTTGAGGTTGGAACGGTTGGGAATAGCAGAGATTGTGAAGGATCTCAGCACGTTACGCCAAGGCGACAACGTGCATTAAATAAAGCTGACAGAAATATGCATCACCGAGTCGTACACATTTTAAAACGCCACAATACTAATACAACCTATAAAAGGAGGATTTCTAATGGATATTGATGTAATAAAAAGAGCCATGGTTGCTCTGGAAAAAGAAGGGATTGTTTCTAAACCTAGTAAAGCACTCTGCATAAGGAGATTTAAACATCCTTATGCAGCAAAAAGACCCAACACTAAGACAGTAGAGTATGTTTCTGGTAGGGTTTATCACTTACTCTATTTATTGAGTAAAGAGCTTAACTTAGAAATGCCTGCATTCCACTGGTATAAGATAGAAATAAAGGATCAGTATGTCCTAGAGACTGAAGCATCTAGAGTGAGATTTCTTATCAGATTTGGTGAGGATTTCGCACGATAAAGAAGTTTACTTATAAAAAACCCTGCGAAACGATACTTAATTTGTAGTAAGTTTAAAAACACCCCGATAATAATAATGGGGTGTTTTCTTTTTGCGCAATATTCTGCGCAAAATGTGAAGCACCGAGTGCTTCACATTTTGTTTGATGACACTAACTACGTAGAATAATGAAAAATAATCACTGAGACTAAAAAATAAAAAAATGCCCTGCATTGGTAAACAAGCAAGGCGTTTTTTGTTTTTTAACTTTAACTAAAAAGTTACTATCTTGTCGCTCTCTTCTATTATAGTATACAGGTCTTGCATTGTTGATATTGGACACATATTAGACCCTTCTTTTTGCCTCAACTTAACGCATGTTCCGCACGCGTAAAGATTACCGCCTGCTTGTGCGAAAGATTCCGCCTCTTCATCTATTTTAAATTTATCTGTTGGCAAAGATTCATACTCCACACCTTTTGCCAATAAAAATATTTTTACTTCATCTCCTTTTTTAAGAGAAAAATTAGCAAGACGAAAAGCGTTCCATACCGCTTCTTCATCATTTGTATATATTACAATTCCAAGTTTCATAATTATATTTTATTCTTAATATTTCTTATCTACAACCTAGCATAAAATGGATCCGATATAAATAGGTTTTAGTTATACACACTCATCGCCTTCTGGTATCCTTCGGCGACTATCATTTCAAGGGCTTCGTGGATATTCTTGGATACTTTCTTTAAGACCTCAAGCTCTTTCGGCTTGAAATCGCCGATAATAAAATCAACGACCTTCTTCTCACCTATCGGTTTCTTCACTTTACCTTTTGGAGTAGCCGAAGAAATACCCGCTCGTATCCTTACAAACTCTTTCGTCTTTAGGGTACGAACAATAGACTCCACTCCCCTGTGTCCGCCAGAACCACGATTAAAAGATATCTTGAAAGTGCCAAGTGCCAGATCTAAGTCGTCATACATAACAACTAAAAATTGCGCTTTCTTCTTACTCGTAATAACCGGCTTCAAGGAGAGGCCTGACTTATTCATAAAAGTCTCCGGGAGTATCACTTCCACTTTTTCTTTACCAATCTTTCCTTCAGATACAAGGGCCTTTAATTTTTTATCAACTTTAAACTCCGGAAATTTTTCTTTCTTGCAAAAAGCCTCCGCAATAATCCTACCAGTATTATGCCGGCTACCCTCATATTTCTCGCCTGGGTTACCGAGCCCTATAATGTAATGCATAGAATAAATTATAAATTATTTTTTCTAAAAAACGATATTTACAAAATAACATCTTTAC
>Ga0210057_1002434_pt1 | contig 26624 bp, 32 predicted proteins | sample CryGeyCG2114_010_2_FD_183968 | JGI IMG/M metagenome (GOLD analysis project Ga0210057, IMG submission 183968) | Groundwater microbial communities from aquifer - Crystal Geyser CG10_big_fil_rev_8/21/14_0.10 (SPAdes) (version 2) | ecosystem: Environmental > Aquatic > Deep subsurface > Groundwater ...
TCTTAAAGACAGAGTTCTCAAAGAGTGGAGTGTCATTGAAAAGAGCGTACTCACCGGAGCGATCGCCGCCTACGCGGTGCACAATTTCTTTGTCTTTGACAATCTTATATCTCTCATAATCTTTTTCTCCATTCTCGGGATTGTTCATCTGCATTATGTTGAAGGATATGAGGGTACAAAGTTAAACAAGGTGGAAACAGGTCAAGATCCCATGAAGCTCGCGTTGTCCATAGGCGTGTGTGTGCTGGCAATCTTTATTTTCTATACCGCGAACGTAAAGCCGATTTTGGCGTCCCGCACACTTATAAAGGCGATGTCTCCGCAAGGGAGTGGTGTGGCAGAGAATCTGCGTCTCTATAAAAAAGCCCTTTCTTATAACACGTTCGCTGCCCCAGAAGCAAGAGAGCAGTTCGTGCGCTTCGCCACCCAAGCGCTGCCAGTTAAAGAAATATCAAACGAACTAAAGCAAGAGATAGTAAACGAAGCCGAGCGTGAGATGATAAAACAGGTGGAGGCGACGCCGAATGACGCGAGGTACCGATTATTCTTGGGAAACTTCTACATAAGTTTGGGGCAACATGATAAAGCTATCGCCGAACTCAAAGAGGCTGTAGCACTTTCTCCCCAAAAACAGCAAATGTACTACGCCCTCACGGCGGCATACATAAACAAAGGCGATCATAAGATGTCGCTAGAGACAGCGAAGTATGCATACGAGCTTTTAACGGAAAATATAAATGCAGTCTCAAACTACATTCTGGCTGCAATCTTTTCAAAAGAGCGAGTGTTGGAAATGGAACTCATAGAAAAACACGACATGATGAATACTGTGGCGAGCGACCCACGCTTTCTTCAGGCATATATAAGTACCATGAGATATGATGCCCTGACGAATATCTGGCAAGCTCGTATAGAAAAAGAGCCAAACAACGCGCAGAATTACATGTCGCTCGCGGCAACGTATCTTCTTTCTAACAAAAGGCAAGACGCGATAAAGGCAATAGAAGGAGCAATAAGAGTGGCACCAGATGCCAAAGAACAAGGGGAGTACCTTATAAGCGAAATTCGCGCGGGGAGAAATCCGATAGAGCAATGACCACGAGCTTGTACGAGCTAGCTTCTAGCTCGTAGCTTTAGTTGGACGGGTGTTGCAATTCACACGACGTCGTCTCGTGAAGCTAAAAGCTAACTCCTACAAGCTATAAGCTCTTCTCTGTTTTCTTTTAATGTAATTTCCTTTATACTATCTGTATGAGATACACATGGACATCTGTAGCCATAATCGTGATTTGGATCTCGGGGAGCACACTTTTGGTGCGCGCACCACTCCCATCACCGGAAACATTTTTTCTCTATCTTATGGGGATGACGGTTATACTAGCTGCCATTGGTTTCCGCTCCGCGTGACTTTCTTTCAAAGTTAGGAAATAAAAGGGGTCTGACCCCTTAAATCTAGGGGGTCTGACCCCTTTTATTTCCTAACTTTGAAAGAAAGTCTATCTTCTTCCAGAACTGGCACATGAGTTGTGAGCTTGTAGCTTGTAGGGGCTAGCTTGCCTGCAAGTCGGCAAGGCGGGTAGCTTCAAGAGACGACGTCATGTGAATCACGCCACCCGTCAAAAGCTAGAAGCTACCAGCTAGTTCCTACAAGCTCGTATGATTGTGATTTAGATGAAAAGCACACTTGGGAAGATGGAGCGCATCTCGCGCGTACACGAAATACTCCTACCGGTTTATAGGGCTTATTTTTTTGTTAAGCGACTTTTGGAAATAAAGTCCGTGGTTTTATTCTGCATATTTAGAGCCAGTGGATCTCGCCCGTATCGCTTCCGATTGTTTTTTGAACGCGCCGGCGGAGCTTTTATCAAGTTGGGACAGATACTAGCGATGCGCCATGATTTTCTTCCACCCGAGTATACAGAGGAGCTTCTGGAGTTACTATCTCGTGTACCGGAGGAACCGTGGCGAAATATGTCAGCTGTTTTTGTGGAAGAGATGGGGGAGTCTCCTAATACTTTTTTCCAAAGTATATCAGAGAAACCGATCGCGTCCGCCTCTATCGGTCAGGTTTATCGCGCCACCATGAAAGACGGCAAAGATGTCGCGGTGAAAATTGGTAGACCGGGCGTCAAGGATCGTTTTGAAAATGATTTTGTACTGGCTGCCTTTATAGGAGAGGTAATCGGCATATTTACCTTCGCCACCGCTATCCCAGTGCATGATGTCGTATCCGAGTTTATATCTTCTACGCGAGCTGAACTCAACTTTCTAAACGAGGGACAGAATGCCGCTCTTATCCTTGAAAACAGTGAGCTGCATACCGGAGTTGTGATTCCAGCGCCGTATCTTGAATACTCCACGGAGAGAGTTTTAATAATGGAGTTTCTGCCGGATGTGCTTTTGGCAGATGAGGTGATGCGCAAGCTTGGTAAGGGTGATGGTGGATATCGGGAGAAATTGAAAAATGAGGGTATGGACTTGGTAGCTATTTCGTACATATTTATTATTGACCTTTTGCGACAATACTTCATAGATCATGTATTTCACGCGGATCCACATCCTGGTAATGTATTCTTTCAACCCAATGACAAAGTCGGTTTCTTTGACTTTGGCATAGTGGGGCGCGCGCCAGAAGACATCGCTTTGTCGGCACGGATACATTATGCCATTGCCCATAGAGATATTTACGGTACGGGAAGGGGTTTTCTATGCTATGCGAAGAAGATTTTTGAAGAGGAACTTGCCATGTATAGGAAGGCAGGTAAGGCGAAGGACGAAAAGTACGATAAAGTATTGATTAAGATAGAAGAGATAATGGCGGATAACTTTGCGATAGATCTTTCGGAGATATTAAACCCATGGTATGACGCCATAGATGAGGGTGCGAATAGAGAAGGAAGTGGGGGAGCCTCACGCGCAAAGAGCGCCTCCATCATGTTTTCCAAGATTATCATCATGGCGAGACAATATAATGTAGTGCTCCCCAGAGAGATAGTTCTTTTTTTCAGATGTCTTTCCATCGCGGATATGGTCGCTTTGCGTCTCAACCCTTCATTTGATATGATGAGAGCAATACAAATGTTCTTTCATGAGTTCCCACTCTCGCGAATTGAGGAAAGAAGCGAGTTAGCGAAACAAAAGGTTGGTAAGGATGTAGTTCATGTACCCATCATGGATCAGTCATACGAAGGACTGATTGAGCTACGCCAAAGAGACGAAGAAAGGTTATCTATCGCCAAAGAAAGGCTTGCAGAAATGATTGCATATTATACAGAAAGATACCCGGAAGTTCGTTCTATTTTGAAAGAGTAGTTGAACTACTAATAAATACTAATCAATAATAATAAAATCACTATGAAATATCCTTGGACCGCAATATCTATAATCGTTATCTGGCTTTCTACCACCTTCATTCTTATAAAGAAGCCCGGGCTTGATATAAATACCATGCTACTAATATCGTTCATCGGAACGATCATTATCGCCCTCATCGGTTTTCGCTCCCCGAAAATCAAATGAGGTAAAAGGTGAAAAGAATTGATGAATTAGGAAGTAGGAATTATGAATTAAGGAAACAAGTTAATTTTCAATTTTGCAATTTCCCCCGCCTTCGGAAGGGGACTCGCCAGAGGCGGTGACAATGAATTTTCAATTTTCAATTTCCATCAACTCGTTCTTCTTAATTCCTAATTCATAATTCTTAATTCTTACTTCTGAACCAAAGACTTATCCACACATTTCACTTTTTTAAAAAAATTTGTTTTTGTTTGCGTTATAATGTTTATGTAGTTGTGTAGTTGAAAAACTTTTTCAAAAACATTTTGTGTAAACAATTTTTTTTGAAACATGTTCCATTAATTCACGTCATTACATCTGTGTGATGTGCGTGAATCAAAAAGGTCGAACTGCACTCTCTCACTTTTAGTAACTCAACAAAAATACCATGCCAGCAAAAAGAAAATCAGCCGCCAAGCGACCAGCTCGCAAAGCTGCTCCAAAGCGAAAGGCTGCCGCCAAGCGACCAGCTCGCAAAGCTGCTCCAAAGCGAAAGGCTGCCGCCAAGCGACCAGCTCGCAGACGAACCGCTTCCAAGCGCTAATCTGTAAGGGAATCTCGCAAGGCTTAATTATTGAGTCTTGCAAAAATAGAAAAACCTCTTTACCGGACGGGTCAGACCCTAGGGCGGCGAAGAGGTTTTTCTTATTGCCATTTTACCCCTATCCACCCCATTTATCAAATCCTCTCCTTACACAAGACTCCCTTGTGCACAAGGGAGTCTTGTGTAGAGGGAGGAGGGCGGAACTGGGACAGGGGAGGTGGATTGTGATATAATACTTGTCTATGAGTTTGTTTTCTAAGATATTTGGGGATCAAAGTAGTCGTTATATTGGCTCTATAAAGCCGATTGTTGACTCAATAAATGTTATTGAATCGGGGCTCAAGGATTTGTCAAGAGATGGGTTGAAAGAACTTTCGGAGGGTCTCAAAAAAAGGGTAACCGAAGGAGCTTCTTTGGATGAGGTGTTGCCGGAAGCATTTGCACTTGTACGTGAGGTATCACTGCGGACACTTGGTCAACGTCATTTTGATGTTCAGCTCATGGGTGGAATAATATTGCACCGTGGTAAGGTAGCAGAAATGCGAACAGGAGAAGGTAAGACACTTGTTGCCACTTTGCCCGCCTATCTAAATGCTCTCACAGGGAGGGGTGTGCATATTGTTACTGTAAATGATTACCTCTCTGTTCGCGACGCTGCATGGATGGGTCAGATATATGATGCTCTTGGACTAAGTGTTTCTGTGATAAATCATGATGCTTCATATATATATGACGCGAGCGCGCGTCCTGAAGATGATGAGAAACGTGATATTATGGGGTCTTTCAAGGTTGTGCACGAGTTCCTGCGACCGTGCACGAGACGCGAAGCATACCTCGCGGATATTACATATGGTACAAACAGTGAGTTCGGCTTTGATTATCTTCGCGATAACATTGCTTACGAAAAAAATAAAATTGTAAATAGGAGAAACAAAGACGGAAGTCCTGCTTACTCGTTTGCGATAGTGGACGAAGTAGACTCGGTACTTATAGATGAGGCTCGCACTCCACTCATTATCTCTGCACCGGCAGCTGAGAGCGAAAGTCTCTATTTAACGTTTGCAAAGATAGCGACATCTTTGCAAACGGAAGCTGATTATACCGTGGACGAAAAGTTTCGTGCCGTTCGACTCACCGATCAAGGCATTGACAATGCCGAAAAGATGCTTGGCGTGTCGGATATTTATACAGAGAAAGGAATAAAGTATGTACACCATCTGGAAACTGCCGTGCGTGCCAAAGCCCTTTTCAAGAAAGATAAGGAGTATGTGGTAAAAGATGGCGAGGTTATCATAGTGGACGTCTCTACAGGTAGACTCCAGCCGGGGAGACGTTGGAGCGAGGGGCTTCATCAGGCAGTAGAAGCGAAGGAAGGGGTGCGGGTGCACGAAGAGTCGCGTACCTTCGCCACAATTTCTTATCAGAACTATTTCCGACTATATGACAAGCTCTCGGGCATGACCGGTACCGCCCTTACATCGGAAGAAGAGTTTGGAAAAGTTTACGATTTGGAGGTGATCGGACTGCCGACAAATAAGAAAAACTCGCGAATAGATAGAAATGATTATATTTTTCAATCAGAGCACGGCAAGTTTGTTGCGATTGCGAGGAAAGTAAAAGAAGAATCCGACAAAGGTCGTCCGGTCTTGGTGGGTACGGTTTCCATAGAAAAAAACGAACTACTTTCCGAACACTTCAAGAGGGAAGGAATCACGCACGAACTTCTAAATGCAAAGAATCACGAACGAGAAGGGGAGATCATCGCGAACGCGGGGCGCAAAGGCGCGGTAACTATCGCAACGAACATGGCAGGTAGGGGGGTGGATATAAAGTTAGGTGGCGCTCTCGCGACTGAAGAACAATCTGAGGAAATACGATCGCTTGGAGGTTTGTTTGTGCTAGGTACCGAGCGACACGAAGCGAGACGTATAGACAATCAGCTTCGCGGGCGTTGTGGGCGACAGGGTGACCCTGGCGAGACACAGTTTTTCGTTTCCATGGAAGATGATTTAATGCGCGTCTTTGCGGCCGACACAGTAAAGCGCATGATGGGACGCTTTGGAATACCGGAAGATGAGCCGATAGAAAACAGAATTGTAACCAGATCCATAGAAACAGCCCAACAAAAGATTGAAGGCTTCAATTTTGATGGAAGAAAACATCTCTTGGAATACGACGACGTGATGACTACCCAGAGAGAAACAATTTACAGTCGTCGCTACCACATTCTTTTCGGAGATAAAGAAATGTTGGACAATGTCTTGGATGAGATGATAGAAAGGGCGGAAGATTCCGAAACCCATAGAGCGACAATTGTGGCAAAGAAAGAGGTAATGGGAGAGGAGCAATTCTATCTGGTTTTGCGCAAGGTGATGCTTCAGATGCAGGACATGTTCTGGGTAGAGCATCTAGAGACGATGGATTATATGAGAAGCTCGGTTAGGCTACGCGCCTATGGACAGCGTGATCCATTGGTGGAATACAAAAGGGAAGGTTTGCGTATGTTTAGAGAGTTGGAACTCTCTATAGCCTCAGAACTTCTCCGTGCCATACCGCACATGGTAGGGATGACGCCGAAGGAAGAAAAAATAGAATTCAAAGAGATACACGTTGGTCAAAGCGCGATCACAGGCAAAGAAAGCGACACATCGCGCGCGAGCCAAAACTCAAAAGACGACCACCGCGCCAAAAATCTCGGCAGAAATGACCCCTGCTTCTGCGCCTCCGGCAAAAAATTCAAAAAGTGCCACGGCGCCTAGTGGCGAAAAATCGTAACTATCGGTGTCCGACATCAATAATTAGCCATATTTTCGCTATTTTAGTAAATCCACGGCTAACTATTGATGTCGGACACCGATAGTGCTAAAGTAGAATTGTGAGACCAGTACTAGTAACAGATGAGATATACCACGTCTACAATAGGGGCGTAGATAAGCGTACCGTGTTTATGAGCAACAGAGAATATCTACGCGCCATGCACGATTTGTATGACTTTAATGATTTGGCGCCCTCTACTAATCATGGTTTCATGCTCAAGATTGGTGGTCTTGATAAAGCTCCCATCGCAACAAAGCGAAGAGAGCCAATCGTTGAAATCATGGCTGTCGCGCTCATGCCAAACCATTATCACCTTCTGTTGCGTCAGCTTGTAGACGGTGGCATTAGTCTTTTTATGAAGAAGTTTGGGGGGGGATATACAAATTACTTTAATATACTTTATGAACGATCAGGCGCGCTGTTTCAAGGCAAATTTAAGGCAGTTCACGTAAACAGTGATTCACAGTTATATCATATACCTAATTACATTCATCTAAATCCGGTAGAGCTTTGGTATCCTGGGTGGAAAACAGATGGTCTCTCTCCCCAACAAGTGCGAGATGTTTTAACTAAGTTAGAGAAATATAGGTGGAGCAGTTATCCAGATTATATAGGTCTTAGAAATTACCCCTCAGTCACCAACAGAGACTTCATATCAGCGCTTTATGGTGGTGAAGCAGGCTATAAAAGGACTATAGAGGAATGGCTGTCCACACCATCTCTTGAAGAAGTCAACGACATCTCCATAGATTGAGTTATCGGTGTCCGACACCGATAACTAGCTGTGGATTTACTAAAATAGCGAAAATATGGCTAATTATTGATGTCGGACACCGATATAATATATTTTGGGGAGGGGAGGATGTTAGTGGAGGTGGAGGGATTTGAGTAGGGTTTGGAGTTCGGGACCTTTGAGGGGGCGGTGGGAGCCATGGGGCAGGTTGCCGAGGGTGATGTTCATTATGCGGATGCGCTTGAGAGAAGAGACGACGTTGTGCATGGCGGAGACCATGCGCCGGATTTGGTGCTTCTTGCCTTCGGTGAGTATGATTCGGAATGTGTGCTCATCAATGACGCGTACTTTACAAGGTCTGGTCGTGTAGCCCTCTATGTTTACTCCTTTTTCCATGTTCTTTTTGAAGCTGTCGCGCAAACGTTCTCGCGTTTTGACCTCGTATTCTTTCTCGTGATCGCACGATGGTGTGAGTAATGGCTTCACTATCCGACCGTCGTTTGTGAGTAGCATAAGACCTTCTGAATCGCGATCCAGTCTCCCTACGGGATAAGTATTTACCAAATCCTTTGCCCCGCTCGTCGCCTTTTTTATATCAATCGCTCGCCCCTCTGGACTGTGTGACACAACCCCACGCTCTTTGTGGTATGCAAAATATACGAGTTCACTTTGTTTGGGTCCGCCTTTTACAACAACATTGTCGTCAGCTGAAACATGGTCGCCGAGCACCGCTATGCGCCCGTTGATACGCACCTTCTTCTCCTCTATCAAACGATCAGCCCCACGCCTCGTGGTCGCGCCTTGTCTCGCGAGATATTTGTTTATTCTCATGGGGAATTGATCCCCTTTTTCCAATTTCATAATCACTAATATATCACAGAGTATTAAAATTCAAGAGCCGTAAAATTCATGTATGAATTCTCACTCGTTCTAGTGGTGTGATGTTGATTTAGAAAACGAGCATAGCAGTCTTGCTAATTGAAAAAGCACAAGAACCAGGGTTCTGTGCTTTCTGTTTGTACCAAACAATAGTTTGGTACAAAGATCGGCTCCGTGCCGCCCGCCCATGATCGGGTGTGGGGGTGGGTGGGTGAGGGCGGACACGGAGCCGGATAAAGAGATCAAAAATGCTCTCCTTATCTCGCTCCGCTACCGACCACCCCATGTTTAGCAGGCTCGGATGCCTACAAAGAACTACTTTTCTACCCTTACCCAGATAAGCGTGGCCCTCGGGTATGAGAAATGGTTCTCAAATATTTTTGTGAAGTCTTCGCATATCACAGCCGAAACCACGATATCGTCCTTCTATTTGAGAGCCGCCGCTTATCTAGGCAAGGCAGGTAATTTTATCAGTGGTGATAAATCTGTCAACTGTATTTGTATTACAGCAGGGGATTACCCATATTGTCAAGTTTGTGCCTTATATTACTCTGATGTGCGCCACTCATATCCGCTACTGCTTATTTTGCAAAAAATAGACCGCACTTTTTATGGCACGGTCATTGACTCTATCTGGACTCTAGACTGTGGACGGATACTGCTGCTCAAGATCGCGCTCGTGGAGCTCGTTTATGACTCGCTCAATGCCATTGTAGTGAATGGGCTTGAGCATAGAAACGTCCGGCGCGATATTCAGCGGGTCATCACAGAGCTCATGGTAGCCCCAGTCTGGGTGAACCCCGAACTTCTGCTTGAGCGAACGGAAGGCGGCGACCGTAAACTTCCCGAGTATCCACCGTGCAATGTCCTCTATGTTCTGGTTCTTGCGAAACGAGAACTGGGGATATTCGGCGGTGAGCTGTCGGATAAAGGCCACGGGAGTCTTCGCCTTGGTCTGTCCGATTTTGACCGCACAACTCCAAATCTTGGCAATCTTCAGGTTCTGGTCCCTTTTGCCCACCATGCGGCGAATTAGAACCAGCCAGTAGATACCAATCTGGACTTGGCGGTTGTAGGTCGGGACAGTGAATGACTTCGCTTTGTCCTCCACCACGTTCTTCACCAGTCGGTGCAAAATTTTGTTGGTGAAGTACTCATGTTTCCAGTAGCGGAACGTGTCCACGCCGAACATCGTCCGCGCCCTGCCTGCTGCACGGATGACACCTGTGCAGACACTCCCGAAACCCTCGGGGGTGAAGTACAATGCGTGCTTGGTGAGAAGGGCGTGGTTCATGTCGATGTCGCGACAGTTCATGTAGAACCTGACATCCCACACTTTCAGCCGTTCTACACCATCCGCGTCCACACCGAGCTCGTCGGCCACCTGCCACATTTCGGTCACGCGCGGTCCGACGACGATGTCCTTATCCGTGAGAGGAAGTTCCGCCCGCAGCAACTCCTCTACCAAGGGGAGCGAAACAGAACAGAGTTCTTCCTCAGACATCCAATCTGGTCGCGAAAGCACACCAGTCAAGATCATGTAGACGTAGATCTTCAAGAAAAGTCGCGCGACCCCGCCTTTGTAGCCGGTCTCTGTGACCTTGTATCGCGCCGTCTCGTCATCTTCACCTTTGAGTCTCTTGGGGAAGTTGATTTCAGACACGGTAGCGGATAGTTCATCGCGGAGTTCTCTATTTTGGATTTTCGGGATGTTGTCCACGATCTCTCGTGTAGACACTTCCCTGTACTCCATGAACTTCGGCTCTTCGTCGGGTACGACGACTTTGGCGAGTCCCTTTACTTTCTCGATCACGTCTTTGGCGTAGACATCCACATTGCCGTTGCCATTTTCGGCTGCCGGCATCGCTGGGGTCCTTAAGCCTACGTCGTGCATCGTCTCACGAAGCACGTTGAACGAGTTGCCAACGATACGCATTACTTCTTCGCGAATCTCTTCCGGCAATTCGTTCGCGCGCATGTCCTTCAGCATCTTGCGGACAAGCGTGAGAAAGTGGGTCATCAGCCCAAAGGTGTCCGGAGCAATCTTTACTCCTTCAACGAGCAATTACTTATACTCGTCAAACTTACTTACCAACTTCCACCGAATATTGTCGGAGTATTCGTACTGTCGTTCCGATTCAATGTTAATCCCGTTGCAAGCGTGATTTTTCCGTGTGGTCATTGAAGACCTCCTTATCTAGTTTACTTGAAAGAACTTTCGGGACCAGCTTGGTCAACTGAGAATTATATCACACGAAGTAGAGTATGTACAGCATGGTCTTTAAGTTGTCAGACCAAAGTAGGAATGTAACCACTCCTGCCAAATATAAATGTTAGAGGGGTGTTTCCAAAATAAGTGTTGTGGGGTATAATAGTGGTATGAGAATTTTGGCGAGATGGTTTGTGAGCGCGGCTTCCATATTGTTGGTAGCCTATTTGGTGCCCGGCATAGAAGTATCCGGGATCTACATCGCTCTTGTCGTGGCAGTACTTCTCGGTATCGCGAATACTTTCGTGCGCCCTGTGCTTTTCATTCTCACGCTACCTATTACGATTTTGACACTTGGACTTTTTACCCTCGTGATAAACGGCATCGTTTTTTGGTGGCTCGCATCTTTTGTACAGGGTTTTCAGATAGACGGATTTTGGTACGCGGTACTGGGCGCTCTTTTGGTTTCTATGTTTTCCTCACTTGGCAACCGATATATAGTGGATTTGGAGACGCGCAGCGAAGACGCTAAAATGAATCAAGTTATATAATTAATAATGAGATAAATGTATGAGTAAAGGAATATTACTGGGAATTTTGGTAGCGATAGTGGTTATTTTGCTCTTGATGTATTTTATCCTTGGCAAAAAAAGCGTAGAGGCACCTACGGACATAGTTGATGGAAGTGAGGCTTCACTTATTTTATCAGAACAAGAAAACCCGTTGCCCCAAGCGCCAGAGGGTGAAAAGATTGTGCTTGCGGGAGGTTTGGAAATCACAGAGGTTAAGGTGGGAGACGGATTAATAGAAGCCAAGTCACATGATCTGGTCATAGTTCATTATACGGGCACGCTTTTGGACGGTACGAAGTTTGACAGTTCGTTTGATCATGCGGGACAGGAGCCGATAAGATTTGCGATTGGGGAGGGTAAAGTGATACAAGGTTGGGACGTAGGACTTTTGGGGATGCGAAAGGGAGGTAAGCGCCACCTTGTGATACCAGCCGCACTCGCCTATGGAGCACAAAGTCCAAGCCCTCTTATTCCGCCAAACTCAACGCTGGTCTTTGATGTGGAGATAGTAGATGTGTGGCAAGCTTTGGTAAATCAAGAAAAGCCATAACGAAGGTTTCTCTGGGTGTGGTTGCAATAATTTCTTATTTTGTTAGGATGTAGATATTATTAACGTAAGTGTGGAATTTTTTATGAGGGCACTAACATGGATCATTGTCGTAGTCGTCATCATCCTCGTGGTCTGGGCTTGGATGGGGAAGAAAAGTGGACCAACGGAAGAACCTGTATTGGAGAATGAGGCGACTCTATCAGAGAGTATGCCAGCGGAGGAGGAAGGCACGATGGAGAACGGAGAATCCAACTCTGGCTCCGAGATGGTTGTAGAGCTTGAGGGTTCTGCAGAGATAGAAACTGAGCCGTTGCAGTAGACTTCTTCCAAAACTGACGCATCTGCACCGTTTTCGGAATTTTGTCTTCCGCGCTGTAGGTCTGTCTACAGCTTGGTCGCCAAAATTCCTCCAAACGGCGCACCTGCATCCAGTTTTGAAAGAAGTCTGTCTTCTTCCAAAACTGACGCATCTGCGCTGGTTTCGCAATTTTGAGAGATAAAAAGGGTCAGACCCTCTAGACTTAAAGGGTCAGACCCCATTTATCCCTCAAAATTACTCCAACCAGCACAACTGCATCCGGTTTTGAAAGAATCTGACGGGGCGAAGGATAAAAAGAGCGCTGCTTTCACGAGTAGGCGCTTTTTTCTTTCTCCTGATATAATGGGGGTGATGAGCTCAAACACAGAAACAAAAGATATGAGAGCGCTCGTAAGAGAGGGAGAGTCTATTTCCCCCCATACCACGTTTGGTATGGGGGGGATGGCGCGCTACTTCTGTGAAGCGGAAACACCGTCTAATATAATTCAATTTATCAGATACGCCTGCCGAAATGGCATACCGTACAAAATTATCGCGGGCGGGAGCAATCTGGTGGTTTCGGACAGGGAGCTGCCGTTTCTTGTGATCAAGGTAAATGGGGGAGAGATGACTGTCGCCGACGGGGCGATAGAAGTAGACGCCGGCGTGCCACTTATGTCGCTTATAGAGACTGCAATCAAGAATGGTTATGGCGGATTGGAAACACTGTCTGGGATACCGGGGAGCGTAGGTGGTGCCATCTACGGCAACGCCGCCGCATATGGACAAGCGATATCGGAGCGTTTGGTAGATGTCTCAGTGTACGATCCGGAGAAGGATGAGGTAAATGTTATGGCTGCAAGCGCGTGCGGATTTGGTTATCGCGAAAGTGCTTTCAAACACGAGCTCTCAAACCTAGTAATCTTGTCCGCGAGATTTTGGTTTGAAAAAAGCAACAAGGAGGGGCTTCGCCAAAAATCAGAAGAAATCATAGAGAAAAGAAAAAAGAAGTATATACCGGGCGTAAGAACTCCGGGGAGTTTCTTCAAAAATCTGTTAGCTGACGAGCTTCCGCAACATATCTTGGACAAGATCCCAAACCTAAAAGACTTTTATGGCAAAGTGCCGGCGTGGTACTTCCTGAATGAAGTGGGGGCGCGGGGGATGCGTCATGGCGGGCTTCGGATCGCGGACTTTCACGGCAACTACATCATAAACGATGGTAACGCCACTTACGAAGAAGTGCGTGAACTCGCCTCTCTGCTCAAGCAAAAGGTGCGCGAAAAATTCGGAGTAGAACTGGAAGAAGAGATACGGTATTTGGAATGAAAATTAGGAAAAAGGTGAAAGGTGAAAGTGAAAAGGTTGATCGCAGGAGGTTGGAAAAAAGTGTAGAGTGGTCTATAATTATATGTATGTCTTTGTATAAAACTACAATAGGAATAGAGGTGCACGCCGAGCTGAAGACGCGTACCAAGATGTTCTGTGACTCCAAGAACGACCCGTTGGAGACTCGTCCAAACTGGAATATCTGTCCGGTGTGTGTTTCTGAGCCCGGTACTTTGCCTGTTATAAACAAAGAGGCGGTGAGACATGTTCTTCGCGTGGGCAAGGCGATCGGGGGAACTTTGGCGGATTTTTCCGAGTTTGATAGGAAAAATTATTTTTATCCTGATTTACCTAAAGGCTTCCAGATAAGTCAATACAAGTACCCACTATCGGAGGGTGGCGAACTCGCCGGTGTCAAAATAACGCGCATACACTTGGAGGAAGACACAGCACGCTCGCAACACGGTGGGAAAGGGGAAACATTTATAGATTTCAATCGCGCCGGGTTACCCCTCATGGAGCTTGTTACCGAGCCCGTTTTGCACTCAGCCAAAGAGGCGGGCGAGTTCGCGCGCGAACTCCAATTACTTCTCCGATATCTATGTGCGTCCGATGCCGATATGGAAAGGGGACAGATGAGAGTTGAAGCCAATATATCCGTTTCCAAAGATGAGGACAGATTGGGAACAAAAGTTGAAGTAAAGAATATAAATTCATTTCGGGCAATGGAGCGCGCCATAGCTTTTGAGGAGAAGAGACAGTCTGAACTTTTAGAAAGTGGAGGTGTGGTGGCACAAGAAACAAGGGGTTGGGATGAAGATAGGGGTGTGACTTTTTCTCAAAGAAGCAAAGAAGACGCCCACGATTACCGATACTTTCCAGAGCCGGATCTACCAAAGCTATATATCTCTCGTATTCCGGAGTTTTCAAGAGAAGTCCTCGCCAAAAGTCTCCCCGAGTTGCCGTGGGAAAGAAAGGCGAGATATATAAAAGACTTTGACATAAAGGAAGAGGACGCTAACATGTTCGTTAGAGATGTAAACACGGGCGAATTCTTTGAGTCTGTGGCTGGCTTACTTGGTTTGGACAAGAATCTGGTAAAACTCGCTGTAAACTACATTTCCTCAGACTTGGCGGGACACATAAAGAATGATGGAAAAAAGATAGAAGATATTTCTGTGGATTACTTCGGTGAACTAATTAAGATGGTAAGCGGAAACGAGATTTCGTCTAGAGGAGCAAAAGATATATTGAGAGAGATAGTACAAAGCGGGCGAAATCCGAGAGAGATTGCAAAAGAAAAAAATCTTTTTCAAAAGAGTGATGAAGGTGAACTCAAAGAGATGGTAACTCATGTCATTGAAACAAACGAGAAAGCAGTATTGGAATACAAATCAGGGAAAGAGGCGTCTTTGCAGTATCTTGTCGGGGCTTGCATGCGTGCGTCTAGTGGTGCGGGTAATCCCCAGATATTTGGGAAACTTTTGCGCGAGATGCTATAATTGTTTTTGAATGAAAATTGCTATAAATGGGATGGGGAGAATAGGGCGTGCTTTTCTCAAAGCTAGCCTCAACTATCATGAGTTAGAGATAGTTGCCATGAACGATCTTGGCGATCTACCAAATATTGCATATTTGCTAAAGTATGACAGTGCTTATGGTCAATCAGGACTCAACCTGTCCGTGGAAGGCGATACCCTTATTCTAAACGGCGCACATATAAGGTTTCTACAAGAAAAGGAACCTGCTAATTTGCCGTGGAAGGAACTTGGTGTGGATGTCGTCATAGAATCTACCGGTTTTTTCTCGGATTATAACAAAGCCAATGCTCATATATTGGCAGGAGCAAAAAGAGTAATTATATCTGCACCCGCCAAAGATGATCCGGAGGGCAAGATTAAGGGCGCTACTGTGCTTGTCGCGGAGAATGAAGCATCGCTTTCGGGATGCAAAATTTCTTCCAATGGTTCGTGTACCACAAACGCAGCTGGACCGGTTGTATCTATCATGGAGCAGACCTTGGGAGTAGAAAGAGCACTTCTAAATACCGTTCACGCGTATACTGCCACGCAGAAATTGGTGGATGGACCGGATAGCAAGGATTGGCGTCGCGGAAGAGCGGCTGCTCACAATATCATCCCATCATCTACCGGTGCGGCAGTCGCGGTAACGCAGGTGGCTACACAACTTATTGGAAAGTTTGATGGTATTGCTTTGCGTGTGCCTGTGATCTCGGGATCTGTGGCGGACGTTACCTTTGTCGCCAAGAGAGACACAAACGCCGAAGAGGTAAATGATATTATGAAGAAGGCGAGTCTGGATCCAAGATGGCAAGGAGTATTTGCAATTTCGGATGAGGAGTTGGTATCATCCGATATTGTAGGACGCAGTGAAGCTTCCATCGCGGATTTATCCATGACTAGGGTCGTAGGAAATCTTGTCAAAGTGTTGGCATGGTACGACAATGAATGTGGATATGCGAACACTTTGGTGCGCCATGTGCTAGCAACCAAAAAATATTTATGAAAATTTATTTGGGAGCGGATCATGGAGGTTACAGGTTGAAAGAGGATATAAAACTCTATCTGGAAGAACTGGGGATGGAAGTTGTTGATAAGGGGACGGAAGAACCGGAACCGACAGATGACTATCCGGACTTTGTGGCTCCTGTTGCTCGCGCGGTTTCTCTGGACCCCGTTTTGTCTCGCGGGGTAGTTTTTGGGCGTTCGGGACAAGGTGAGGCGATGATTGCAAACCGTTATCCAAATGTGCGCGCCACAACCTACTATGGCTACGATCTGAATATTATAAAGAAAAGCAGAGAAGACAATGACGCGAACGTGCTCTCTCTGGGAGCGGATCATCTGACCAAAGAGGAGGCAAAGGAGGCGGTGCGTCTTTTTCTGGATACTCCTTTTAGTACAGATGCGAAGTATCAAAGGCGAGTGGATAAAGCTGAAGTGCAATCTACCGACCTTTCCAAATCGACTTAACGAAAAATACGCCCCACTCGTTTCTCGCTTGGCTTTCCCAGAAAATATCTCTCACCGTACTAATAGTACGACTCAATATATTTTTTGCTCCAAGCCGGCGCGAGAAACTAATGATACCGTATTTGTTCTTGTTAAGTTAATTTGGAAAGGTCGGTAAAAGTGATGTACAATATAGGTATGGGAAAAATCATACCCACAATAATGGCGAGTGATATCGCGGATTTGGAAAACAAATATTCGCTTGTTTCGGAGTTCGTAGATGAAATCCAGATTGATGTAATGGACGGTTTGTTTATAGACGCTAAAAGTTGGAATGAGCCTAGTGACTTGGTCGAGGCGACATGGCTCACCCTCCCATTTGAACTCCATCTGATGATAAAAGAGCCCGAACGCACCATCAGTAAATGGCTTGCGACAGGGGCAGAGAGGATAATAATCCACATTGAAAGTACAAGAGATCTCACGTCCATATTTGAGATGGCTCGCACTATCGGTACGGAAATTGCTCTTGGCATAAACATTGAGACACCACTGTCGGTGCTCTCAAAGTGGTTGGGCATGATTAGTACAGTACAACTCATGGGAATCAGAAATATCGGTCATCAAGGAGAGCCTTTTGAGATGATTATCAAGGAGAGGATAACTGAATTAAAAAAAATGGCACCACATGTTATAATCGCTGTTGATGGTGGCGTCTCGGAGGAGACCATACCGCTCCTATTGGAAGCAGGTGCCAGCCGTCTCGCGGTCGGTTCAGCGATATTTAATTCTGGGGATATCAGCATGACGATATCAAAACTAAATTCCTTAATTTTGCAGAAAAATGATTGAAGAAGTCACGAAAGATGGTGGAATAAAACTGGAAACTTTCCAGCGTGAGGTACTGGACGAGATGCGTAAAATGGTGGATGGGCAAGAAGATTCGCATGCTCACTTTGTTAAACTGACAGAGAGTGATTTGTCCGAACTGGACAACAATGGAGCTAAAATTTTTTGGCTCGCGAGACGAGACCCGCACTTGCTGAAGAATGAACAACTTCTGAAGGAGTATTCGGGTAGGGGGGCGACGGATGTCAAACCAAAAAGGGTTGATCAAATGATAAAGGGATATGCGATTAACCAGATGATGAGCCAAGAGTTTAGAGAAGAGTTGATTCTGGCTATGATTAACGACTTATTAGAAGACATCCATTTTAGAAAAATAGATGAAAGCCACGCGAGAGAGGTTTTGGGTTTTAGTTTTGCCAAGATTTATGACAGTGCAAAAAATGAGGAACTTCTCTTGAGTGAGTTTGAGGAATTTATACGTCCGTACATGACGGAGAACAACCCATCAATTATTAAAGATGATACAGACATGGCGATATGCGCCTTTATCGCAAAGGTAAGAAATATGATGAACTAATACTTGTTTAAGCCGGTAAAGAACATATGATAAAATCTTAAACTATGCCACATCTCCATGATCAAAAGGTAAAAGAACTTGAGATAATGGCGAACAAAATTCGCCTCTCTATAATAGAAATGCTTCTCTTGGCTGGCTCCGGACACTCCGCGGGACCGCTTGGGATGACTGATATTTTTACTCTGCTGTACTTCCATGAAATGAAGCATGACCCAAAGAATCCAAATTGGGCGGATCGGGATAGATTAGTGCTTTCAAATGGGCATATCTGTCCTGTCCTATACGCAACCATGGCTCATGCGGGTTATTTTCCGATTGAGGAACTCAAGACCTTGCGCAAGTTTGGTTCGCGTCTTCAGGGACATCCTCATCGTGAGTTTTTGCATTCACTTGAAAATTCGTCCGGACCACTCGGCTCTGGTCTTTCGCAGGTGGTGGGTATGGCACTTGCAGATAGAATGGACAATGGTCTCGCTAGCGGAAGGTTTTTTTATTGCTTGATGAGTGATGGTGAACTGAATGAAGGTCAGAATTGGGAAGCAATTATGCTTGCTAGCAAGGAAAGGCTACACAATATAATTGCCATTGTGGATCGCAATAATATTCAGATAGATGGATTTACCGAAGATGTTATGCCACTTGAACCACTATATGACAAATGGCAGTCTTTTGGATGGCATGTATTGCAGGTGGACGGACATAATTTAGATGCTGTTCACGAAGCTATAGGGGAGGCTAAATCTGTTTTTGGGAGTCCGACTGTGATTATCGCGCATACTATTCCCGGGAAAGGGGCTTCGTTTATGGAAAATCGTTTTGAGTGGCACGGAAAACCACCAAAAAGAGAAGAAGCCGCCATAGCCATACAAGAATTACGTACTCTGGGTGATAGAATAGAAAGTGAACATAATTAGCGCAGTAGGGAGTTAGCGCAGTAGGACGCGTTGTGAAAGGTGAGAGGTTGAGACATGGATGTGTGGAAGTGGTATTATTATGAGGATAAGTTTTATAAAATTTATGAAGACAATAGCGCCGACCGTAGGACTCGGATTTCTTTTCTGGGTAGTGTATATATTTGTGAACAGAACGGATATGGTTGTCCTTATCTTCCTTCCTGCTTTCTACGCTCTCGGTATGTATGTTTATGGAATATCACAAGAGAACGAAGACCCTGTTTTGTATAAAGGGTGCGTAGTCGCGTCGCTTCTTTTTATGGTGTCTCTTATCGCGCTTGTTGGACTTGTTATAGTGAGTGGAATAAAATCATAATCACAGATGATAGTCAGCTCGCAAAAATTAAATCCAAACCTCTTTGACGATGAAATAGAACAAGCACCGATACGTGAGGGTTTCGGTGAAGGAATCGTCTTGATCGCAAGAGAGGACGAACGAATCGTGGGACTTTCTGCTGATCTAACTGAATCCACAAAAATGGATGCCTTTAGGAAGGAGTTTCCACATCGTTTTATTGAGATGGGGGTGGCGGAACAAAATATGGCATCCGTTGCCTCCGGGCTCTCTGCAATGGGTAAGGTTCCTTTTATAACTTCATACGCAATGTTTAGCCCTGGCAGAAATTGGGAGCAGATACGAACTACCATCTGTTACAATGATAGAAAAGTGGTGATAGCCGGATCTCACGCGGGTATATCGGTAGGACCAGATGGCGGCACGCATCAGGCGATTGAGGATATCGCTATCACTCGTGTTATACCAAACATGCATGTCTTGGTACCTTGCGATAAGATAGAAGCAAGGAAAGCTACGATAGCTGCCACGAAAACAAAGACACCAACCTACATAAGACTTGCACGAGAGAAGACGGCGATAGTAACAACCGAGTCGTCTCCTTTTGCGATAGGAAAAGCTAATATTTTGAGGAAGCCGGATAATCCGAAGGTGACTATAATTGCTTGTGGCACGCTAGTCCACAGCGCTATCCTCTCCGCGGCGGAGCTGTCTGCGAAAGGAATTGAGGCGATAGTCATAAATATGCATACCATTAAGCCTCTTGACCATGAGACAATACTGTGGGCTGCGAAAGAGTCAGGCGCGATAGTTACAGTAGAGGAGCACCAGAAAGCCGGAGGGATGGGAAGTGCGGTTGCAGAGTCTCTCGCTCAAAGATTACCTGTCTCCATGGAATTTGTTGGCATAGGGGATATGTTTGGACAGTCAGGCACACCACAAGAGCTTCTGTTACATTATGGTTTATCTGTAAAAGATATTACCTTCGCTGCCCAGAAGGTAATTACTCGTATTCGTTAAAGTTTGTTTTCTTAGGCTGAAATCTTTTTTCTAGCGCGTTTTTTCGCAAGAATGCGAGCCGCCTCGGTTACTTCAGGTCGGGAAGACAGAGTACTGGCGAGCGCAACCAGAAAAGCAAACGAGAGCGTGAACGGATGCTCACTAACAAACAGCACAGGATCGTAGACATCTCCTACGATAGGCATCCACACGATACTTTGAGTAGTTCTGCACGGTGGGCAGACCCCTCCATAATTGCAGGGGAAACATTCCGTGATCATTGCTCTAGGGGTGGGTAAAAAGAAAAATATAACGAGAAATGTGAGAACTGCGCGAAGATAAGGCATATATTTAGGCGTAGCTAAACATTAAATATTCAATTCAATTTGATTGGGTGATAATCCTCTGGCGCCTGCTCGAGTTTAGAGAGCAGCTCCTCTCTGGATAGCAATCCAGCTTGCGCGCCAATCTTCTGCACTACAAATGCGGAGTTTATAGGCCCCCATCTAAGTGCTTCGGTGAGGGGCAATCCGAGAGCGACTGCACATGCCACAGTGCTTGAGAAGGCATCGCCCGCCCCGGTACGCTCATATGGTGGCGCGGGATCGGGATAGGTGGGCATAAAAAAGGCATCACTCCCGTCGTAGGCGTACGCTCCTTTTGGTCCATCTGTGATAACCGTGATTTTGGGACCTATCTCATGCATCATGCGGGCAAGCTCGTCACCTTTTTGCTCATCACTTCCGAGTATCCTGCGTGCCTCATCAGTATTGCAGAAAAAAATATCACTTCTTTTGTATAAACGCGAAAGCTTCTCCACCCCTGCTTGCATTTGGAAAGTTCCAGGTTGGAAACCGAGTTTAACATCTGGATGTGCATCAAGCCAATCTGCCACTTCCGTATGAAAGGGGAGCGAGTGTTCACCTGCAGAAGAAAGATAAATCCACTTAGGCTCGCCTATATCAGGCAGTGAATAATCAAAGGCTTCGTGTCGTATCAAGATAGTGCGATCTGCATGGAACCAAAGTACAAAATGGTAGTTGGACGTTTTGCCGGCTTGCTTCACCACAAAATCTGTAGCCACGCCTGCCTTCTCTAGTGCTTCTAGGTCTTCTCTTCCAAAATCGTCATCTCCAATGCTCGCAACAAGCGCGCTTTTCAGTCCCAGTTTTGCGGCCGCAACAGACGCGTTTGGACTATTACCAACAGCCGGCACGAGAGTTACCTCGTCATACGGAACCTTGTCTCCATAACGGATGCAGAGCTCGCGTTCCGCTTCCCGATCATTTTTGTGCAAATGCGCATCGGAGAGTTTTATAAAAGCATCTGTGGTAATATCCCCTATGGCTACAAAATCAAAATCTTGCATAATACATTACCTTCTATTTCTACTTGTAATCTACGGTTATTATGATAACATATAAAAAATGAATACACTTCTGCAACATCTGAATAACGCAAAAGCAAGTGGACGCGCCATGGGGCACTTCAATATATCTACGATAGATCAATTTTGGGCTGTTGTACGCGCGGCGGAGAAAGTGGATGAGGTTGTCGTGATCGGAGTATCTGAAGGTGAGCGTGACTTCTTGGGTACAAAAGAAGCGGTAGCTCTTGTGCGAAGTGCTCGCGAAGAATTGAAGCGTCCAATCTTTATAAACGCAGACCACACATACACGATAGAGAAAGTGAAGGAGGCGATAGATGCGGGATTTGATATGGTAATATTTGACGGTGGAAAGCTTCCAGTGGAGGAGAATATCGCAAAAACAAAAGAGTGTGTGGAGTACGCAAGAGCTTCAGGAAGCAACGTGCTTGTTGAGGCGGAGCTTGGCTATATAGGTGAAGGGTCCAAAATACGTGACTCACTGCCAGAAGGTGCGGCGTTGGACATAGGGGAGCTTACTACCAAAGAGGAGGCTCTCAATTTCATAGAAACAACAGGAGTGGATCTGTTTTCTCCGGCAATCGGAAGTGTTCACGGAATGCTTCGCAAAAGCGCGGATCCCGATCTAAACATAACGCGTATCAAAGAAATCTCGGATACCATAGCAACCCCGCTTGTGCTTCATGGTGCTTCAGGTCTACGAAATGAGAATGTAAAAGACGCGATTTCTGCCGGTATTTCTCTCATACATGTCTCTACCGAGCTTCGTGTCGCATGGAAACAGGCTCTCAAGCTTTCGCTTCAAGAAGATCCAGACGAAGTGGCTGGGTATAAAATACTGAAGGGTCCCAAGCTTGCCGTAGAGAGTGTGGTTGAAGATAAGATTCGCCTCTTTTCAGGGAAAACATTATGAATAACAAGCCGAAGATAACCTACGACGACTTTCTCAAGTTGGAGCTTGGAGTGGGGGTCATCACGAGCGTGGAAGACGTGCCTGATTCACGCAAGTTGCTTAAATTTTCTGTGGACATTGGTTCAGAGACCCGCACCATCTTGGGAGGTTTCAAGAAAACATATGGAGACAATAAGGAATCTCTTGTAGGCAGACAAGTAGTTGTTCTTGCAAATCTAGAGTCCAAAGAGATCGCGGGCTCCATGTCAGAAGGTATGATACTAGCAGCTACAGGTGATCATGAACTTCCAATTTTTCTCACACCGGAGACCACCGACCACACCAAAGCCGGCTCTGAAGTTCGTTAGTTAAGAAGCTCATTAACGACCGCCTTGACATCGTTGCCGTCTGCGTTGCCACCGGTTTCTTTCATGATGGCACCCATAAGGGTACCAATTTGTGATTTGTCATTTATGCCAAGCTCTGCGATTTTTGCTTGGGCAATTTTCTTGATTTCATCGCGCCCCATTGCCTGTGGAAGAAATGTTTCTATGATGGTGAGCTCCGCCTTCTCGTCTTCTGCGAGCTCTGGTCTGCCACCCTTCTCATATTGCTCTATGGAATCCTTCCTGCGTTTGGAAGCTCTCTTTATCACAAGGAGTGCATCCTCATCCGAGAGCATGTCTGTCGGCATTTTGCCCTTTGCGACGAGTTCATTCGTAAAATCGGTAGAAAGACCTCTAAGTACCGAAAGACGTACCGCGTCCTTCGCCTTCATCGCATCCTTGATACTGTCCTTGATTTGTTGTTGTAGCATAGATTATTCTTTAATTGATTAATTACTTTAGCACTGTTGAATAATATCCTAATTGATGATATAATACAAGACTTTTAATAACCCATATGCCAAGAAGGATAGATAAAAGAAAGACATCATTGGAAGAGTCTCCTATCGTACAGGAGCTCCGTTTAAGTATTAGAAAACGAGAGCGTGAGCTTGAGCGTGGGATTGCGCAGGCTGATGCCTTGAAACAAGAGCTTGTATGTGTAGAACGCGAGTATGGGGAAAGAATCGCCCCACTTGTATATCTGGCGCACAATCTGGATGAACGGATATTTTCTTTAAAAAAGGTGCGCGACATGGTTATGAAGGGCAAGACTGTCGCGGAGGCAAAACGGATTGTGAAGGAGCGTGAGCGAGAGCGCGACGAAAGAGAACGTGAAAGAATGCGAAGTGGAGGTAGAGAGGATAACGCGCAGAGGGAAAATGAGGATAATTTTTTCAGGGGAGGAGAAGGGAAGAATGCCGAAAAGGGGGACACATCACACTCAATATCTAAAAAGACGGCACCTTCAACGGAGCTGAAGAAGCTATGGAGAAAACTTGCTTATAGATTTCATCCTGATCTCACGCAAGATGATCTTGATAAGACAAAGCGAGAGGCGGTTATGAAGCAAGTAAATGACGCATACCAAAGGGCGGATATTTTTGCAATGCGTGAGATATTAACGCAAGACGCCAAGAGCGAAATGCTTGCTGATTCAAGCTGTATGAGTGAACGTGATTTGCGAGAGGCACTTCTTGATATTGAGGAATCTCTACGAAGGATTACTCAAAAGCTAATCGCCTTCCGTAAGTCTCCATGGTTTGCTCTTAGCAAGGACATGCAAAAGGCAAAGCGTGAAAAGTATGATTATTTTGCCTACCTAACCATGTCACAAGAGGGAGAAGTAAGAGCTAGAGAAAAGCTGATCGCCCGCATAGAGCGAGAACTTCTGCGCCTCGCGCAATCCACACGTTTAACACGCAAAATAGCATAAAACTGCTAAAATGATGAGGTGTTGGAGACATCAAAAGATAGTTCGGGGGAGTTTTTCTTAATCTCTTGTTCCTTACATTTAACTGGTTTATGACTGATGCTGGAAAATTTGAGAAGGAGTTTCATGGATTGAATACCGCGCAGCAAGAGGCGGTGGAGAGGATAGATGGTCCGGTATTGGTTGTAGCGGGACCGGGGACAGGGAAGACTCAAATTCTCACACTTCGTATCGCGAATATTTTACAAAAGACGGATACGGCACCCGAGCAGATTTTGGCGCTCACTTTCACCGAGTCTGGCGTGCTTGCGATGCGAAGACGGCTCTTGTTATTTGTAGGTGAGGGTGCTTATCGTGTCCCCATCCATACATTTCACGGTTTCTGTAATGCAATAATCGGACGATTTCCCGAACACTTTCCTGAATACGTTGGAAGCCGAGCCATATCGGAGCTTGATCGCATCTTGATTATGCAGAAGGTGTTTGATGATGTGCGACCCGCACGCCTGCGTTCATTTCGTAGCCCTTATTATCATGTTCCGAAAGCGCTCTCCGCCATCTCTGATTGTAAGCGGGAGAATTTATCACAGACTGATTTGGAAAATAGGGTTGTAGCTCGCCTTAGGGAGATACGAAGCGCCTCCGACTATATGTACGAGAAAGGCGCGAACAAAGGTAAAGTTAGGGGTATCTATAAAAAAGAGGAAGAAAAGCTGGAGAAGGTGGAGGATCTATGTCTTCTGTACTTTGCTTATGAGAAGGCGCTTGCCGAGCGCGAGGCTTACGACTACGACGATATGATTCTGTCTGTGGTAAGAGCTTTGGAAAACGATGCGGACCTTAAACTCATTTTACAAGAGGAGTATCAGTATCTCCTCGCCGACGAATATCAAGATGGCAACGGCGCCCAAAATCGCGTCCTAGAATTGCTTGCCGACTTTCACGAAAGTCCCAACATCTTCGTAGTGGGGGATCCAGACCAAGCCATCTACCGTTTCCAAGGCGCATCCCTTGAAAACTTCCACCGTTTCAAGGAACTCTACCCAAGCGCCAAACACATAACCCTCACCGACAACTACCGATCCCCCCAAAAAATCCTCAACCTAGCCCACCGACTCCTCTCCTAACCCCGCTTATCCACAGATAGACACGACGTGTCTATCTGTGGATAAGCGCTTCCATGCCGTCTGTAAGAAATAAGTCGCTTGACAGTCATATCATAAGAGATATAATGAATCTATATGTCGGATTATCGCATTGAGTATTATCGGAACAGTAGAACCGGCAGGGAACCGGTCCGTGAATATATATCGGAATTACGGCCGAAGGAAAAGAGTAAAATATATCAACAACTAGAGGTGCTTCTTGAAAGCAACGGGCGAGTAGTAATGCCATACGGCAGACACATTGACGGGAAGATTTGGGAGCTGCGTGTTCAATTTTCGCCTCTTGCTCATCGTATCCTGTATGTGTGTGTCCAGCACAAGACCATTGTTCTATTGCACGCGTTTACAAAGAAAACAGAAAAGCTTCCACGACGAGAACTGGAACGAGCATACAATAATTATTCAGACACATTGGATAACATAAAATACTACTATGAAAAAACTAACTAACTACGAAGCGGACTTGGAGCGTTTTTTGAAAAACAAACACAATCGCGAGTATTATGAAGCTTATGGTAAGCAACTAAGGGTTGCTTACCGGCTGGCGGAGCTTCGGCAGGAGGCAAAGCTCTCGCAAGCCCAGGTCGCCAAAAAGATGGGCACCAAGCAAAGCAACATTGCCCGCCTAGAAAGCGGCGAACAAAACTTCACCTACGAAACCCTAGACAAGCTGGCAACCATCTTCGGCAAAAAACTGGAAATTAACTTTGTCTAGCCTGGCGTAGTGCATAAAGTTTCCAGAAACGGTGTTCCCAAGAGTGATTGCGAGCTCCTCACCTCCCCCACTTATCCACATAAAAACAATAAGTGTTTTTATGTGGATAAGTGAATGCGCCAGGCGGGTGGTGTATTGACAAATGCACTACGCAGGGTAAGATATAGATATGAATACACAAACTACAGTACAAGTGAGGATAGATACAAAAACCAAGCGCGCCGCCGAGCGCACGCTAGGCGAGATGGGGCTCGACCTCTCTTCGGGCATGAGGCTCTTTTTGCGCAACGTCGCCATCACGCAAACAATTCCCTTTCAGGTTCGTACAATAAACGGTTTTACTCCCGAAGAGGAGAGACAAATGCTTAAGGAAGGGGAAGAAGCCAGGAAAAGTGGTAGAAAGTTTAGTTCCGGCAAGGCATTATTGCAGAGCATAAAATAGCCATGCAGTATAAGATTTCCTACGCGAAGAGTTTTAGAAAGATGCTAAAGCGATTGCTTAAGTCTGGAAAGTT
>Ga0210057_1002437_pt1 | contig 26602 bp, 30 predicted proteins | sample CryGeyCG2114_010_2_FD_183968 | JGI IMG/M metagenome (GOLD analysis project Ga0210057, IMG submission 183968) | Groundwater microbial communities from aquifer - Crystal Geyser CG10_big_fil_rev_8/21/14_0.10 (SPAdes) (version 2) | ecosystem: Environmental > Aquatic > Deep subsurface > Groundwater ...
TGCCATTTTTAAATTGAGCTACTAATATTAGTAATGCTGTCAGCCGACATTCATGATACTTGTCATTTAAAAGTATTTGAATTTGTGGCAAATTTAAATCCTGATATTTTTTAGCAATTTTTCTTTGTTCTGGAACAGTATTACCAAAAAATAAATCTCCCTCGCCATATTGACCGGGGCCAGTTTTAAAAAACCAAGACGAATTTTTGGCTTTCTCTGGACTTCCCAAAAACTTTAATTCTTTTTTGACTTGTTGAGCGGTGACTATCATAATTTATATCTTAACAAAAAATCCAATAATTAGCGATTAGTATTGACTTTTTGACCAAAATTATATATAATACTACTCGTAGTTAATTAATTTTGGGGCCATCGTCCCCGCCTCGCCAGCCTCGACGTCTAGGCGGGCGTCGACGCGAGTCGAGGCGGGTAACGGTTAGGACGCCAGGTTTTTCAGCCAGAGGCTGACCAGCCTCTGGCTGGCATCCTACAATATTATAATAATTATTATGTGGTTTGTTTATTTCATAAAAAGCAAAGTAAATAATAGCTATTATGTAGGTTGTACTGGTGATATTAAAAAAAGAATAAAAGAGCATAACTCTGGTAAAATAAAATCAATAAAACACCTTGTTCCATTTATTTTAGTTTATCTGGAATTATACGCCAATAAAACCATTGCCTTAAAAAGAGAGTTGGAATTAAAAAATAATAGCTTTAAGAAAAAAGAAATAATTAATAGATTAGAAAATCATAAATAATTTGGGGCCATCGTCTAACGGTTAGGACGCCAGGTTTTCATCCTGGCAATCGGGGTTCGATTCCCCGTGGCCCTACTAGTAAATAAAATACCAGACTTTATGTCTGGTATTTTATTTATCTACCAGTGTTAAATGGGGGGAATCGAACGGGCAGAAGCGAAGCAAGTTTTTTGCCAAGTTTCTGTTGGCAAAAAACACAGATAAGCGTCGATGGATGCGACGACTAGGAGCATTCAGCGCTGCCCAGGACAACGACGCTGAGCCGGAAGACGAAGCTAGGCGGAATTCCCTGCCTACCAGCAGGCAGGCCATTGACTCTACAAATATAAATCGTATTGTCAAAAATAATAATATAATGTATAATAAATATAAGAATTAAATATAAATATATATCAACAAACTTTATGCAAAATGACCAACACCCAAAAGTATCAAAGTTAGCAGTAACAGTATTTATACTGACAATATTAATGATTATAGCAGTATTAATAGGGGGCTTTGTCTTTGATAATTTCACCTATTTATTAATTGGAATAGCTTTCGATACGGTAATATTAGTTTTATTTTTTTTATTGATTGGTTGGGTAAAAAAAGAAATATGAATGGTGTAGGTTTGGCAAAATTTTCTTTTTATGGTTTATTGGCAATATTTATAGTTGATATAATAGCTACAATTATATTAATGGGATATTATAACAGTTTGCGTGATTTTTCTTCAACAAAAACATTTGAATTTTTTAATAATGATTTTGAAATTTTGAAAGAAAATTCCACTGATAATTTTAAAAGACTTATTTCATATGAAAATGAAATTAAAGAATTAAAAGATGAATTAGAAAAAGTAGGCCAAATTAATGAATGCATTCAAGAAAAATATGACTATAGATTAGTTAGCTTTGGCCCTAATTTAAAATATAATAAATTAAACCTGGACCTACTAGGTGAATATTCTATTAGATGCTACGGAGAAAACAAATCATTTGATTTGTTAGTTTTCACAGAATATGAAAATGGCAGATGGCTTGTTGACTCATACAAAATTAATTCTAATCTTGGTAATGATTTAATCCAAAAGGAAAAATAAATATTTTTAATAATTATAGTAAATAATAAAAAACACCCTCCTGGGTGTTTTTATATTTCACAGAATCAAAGATAATTGAACCAGTAATCAGATAATGGGAGGGTCTATTGGAAGCGAACAAGGAGATATGGCGGAAGCCATGTCGACGCAGCGAGACCATAAGGCAATGCGACCCTAGGGAGTATTGACTGCCACCCAGGACAGAGTAAATCGTCCTGCTTTTGGCAGACGATTTACGTCGTAATTCCCCGTACATTAAATTTTGGCTACTGCGGACAGAATAATTTGCCGTATACATTATTGTTTTTTATTTTAGAAAAAATGGGGATAATCATTCTTGACATTGTAATACAACTGTATTACAATACATATATAAATATTAATAAAAAATACTATGCGACAAGTACTAAGCTTATCACTCCCCAAAGAAACTACCAAGAATATTAAAACTTTATCTAAAAAAAGAGGGTTTACCTCTGTCAGTGGATATATTAAATACTTAACCGAAATAGATAAGGATTTAATTTCAGAAATTGAATTACTTAATACCATAAAACAATCAAGGAAAGAATATAAAGAAGGCAAAACTATTACTGTTAAATCAATGGCTGATCTTGTATGATAATTAAAAACATACATTATTCAAAAAAATTCATAAAAGAACTTAGGGGGTTACCCAAGGATATTATTAATATAGCAATAAAAAAAGAAATTGTATTTAAAAATAATCCGCTTCATCCGTCACTCCGCTTACATGAACTGCACGGCAAACTCCAGGGAATTTGGTCTATTTCTATATCTGGTGGTTATAGAATTATTTTTGAAAGAATGGAAAATGGAGATATTTTATTTATTTCTATTGGTAAACATGATATTTACAAATATTTGTGATTATTATATGCTTTAAATTATTAGTTGCAAACAATTATTATGAGAAAAAATGCTATTTCTGATATTATTAATTACTATGCAAATGATTCCAATTTGGATCAGGCCAGTTTAGAATTTTTCGGCTTCCCCCTAGAAAATGTCGATTTTTTTAAGAAACCGGAAGCCAAGATCTTATTTCTTGAATGGCTAGTATTTGATTTTAAATTAGTTAATGGTAAAACTCCAATTGTTGATTTTATGAAAAATAATCCTCTAAATTATTCTGAGGTAGATTTAAAAATATATTCTGAATTACTTGATAATGAATATGGCTTTTTTTCTATCGTATCAACCAAGCCTGGTCGAGTGGAAGTTGAAAGCTTACAACAACACAAATCTTATAAAGTACGAGAATATTCCGCCGCCAAGCAATTACTGGTCAATCAAACAATTATTTGTCGAATAGCTAAAGTTGGGAAACACTATGAATTTATTAGTGGAGAAATAAAGTTAATCGACACAAAAATAACCGAGCAAGCTAAAGAATTTTTTAGAAAATCCACTGCTAGCGCAAAATTAACGCCCAAAATTGTTTATGATGTTTTTTACAACACAAATAATACCGCCAATGACCAGCAATATAATGTTGATTATCCAATGAATCCCAAACAGGCTGAACACCAAGCAGAAAAATCGTTTAAAGAATGTGATATTTTACCTTTTATTTCAGTGGGGCAAGTCAAAAAATGGATTGCTGAAACAACCAATGAGGACACAACTTCCTTTCCAACCTCTATTATAATAGGACTGGCTTCTTATAATTCTAGGGAAAAAAATCTTGATTTCTTGATCAGAGCAATACAAGATCTAATTAATTATTCTCCTCATAAATCATTAAACGGTAAGTGTCCGTTTGAAATGAGAGACGAGGTTGAACCAAACCGCAGTTCTAATACTCCACGCTATATTACCAATGTAATAGACTTCAAAAAGTGGGTAGATTATGCTGAGAAAGCAATGATGGCAAATAAACAAGGGGGGGCTAACTTAGCACTAAAAAATTATAATAATTCTTTTAAGGAATTGTTATTGGCCAAAACTACTGACCGGGAAATTTATTGCCTGTTTGCCAATAAAGGTGCGACTCTATTGGTACTCGGCAACCCAGCAGGAGAAATATTTTTAGATATGTCCCTGCAACTTAATCCTAAATATGATTTTGCCGTTTCACAGTTATCCCGCTTAAATGAGGGTGATTTTGATGCCAATATTAAAATTTTTTTAACGGAAAAATTTCCAAACCATAATAAATTTAACGATAAAAAATTTAAAAAGATGATTGATAAATTAATATCAGAATATCTTGAGAATGATCCTGGAGCTATTTACTTTTCATGGCTACAAAAGTTGAATATTGATTTTTCTAAAGCTGACTTTAGGCCTACGAAATTAATCACCTCAAAAGTCAAGCTTTAATCCTAATCTTTAGAAAAATAGCCGTTCCTCCTATCATTTTTCTTCTCTTCCAAAAAGTTTCAAAAACAAAAATAACATGAAATTAATCTTATGTTATTTTTATTTGTAATATTATTCTTTTTCAACTCTACCTATCATAAATTCAATACCCTCATTCATATTAGTAGGTTCTATTTTGATCTTAGGATATTTGTTTTTAAATACTCGAAATACCTCATCAGCAAAAGCTTGTCCAACCATCGGTACCTTATCAAAATCCAATATAATTATGCTAAACTTTTCTAAACCAGATAATAAACGCCTAGCCTGAGACCTGGATATATATACCCCACCCATACTATATAATTTCACTCTTATCTCTGTCTTATTAAAATGAAAATCACCCTTCTCAGACGCAAATTTTAAAAATAGATCTTTCAGATGCTTACTCGACTTAATATCAATACTAAATATAATCTTTGTCCCCCTCACATTTTTATGAGAATTAACAAATATATCGTCTATTTTATTATCAATTAATAATTGATATTTATAACTCTCTATAATAAATCTATCAGCAATCTTAGAAGTAAAAAATATTCCCTCACCAGAATGAGATTTTGGTTGAGTGGTTGTTTTACCTTTTAATAAATCCTGTATAGCCTCCATTTCATCCTTTAATTTTCTTTTCTTTTGTATATTCTTAAATACACCAATACCAAAATCTCTAATTTCAAAAGTAAAATTTCCATCAACCGTAATCACAATATTTATTTTGTCTGACAATGAATGTTCAATTGCATTGTTAAGCATTTCAAAAAAAGCGTATTCAAATATACTATGAACGTTTTCTTTTAATTCAGAGATTAATGGTAATTTCTTTTCAATTTCATCAAAAACTTTATGTTCTTCCAAGTCCCTGTTAATTAAAGATTTTTTAACATAATTGGGAAATATTTCTGGATGAGCAGAAGCCAAGTCAGGTGTCACATAAAAAGCACTGGCAGTTGAACCAATTTTAACCAACTTTCCAGACTCTATTAACTTATTTACAACAACATGGGCCCGTTGTCTGGAAATATCAAAAATAGAAACAATATCTCGGGTTCTTATTTTTTTCTGTTTTTCTACTAATTTTAGTATATTTTCTTTAGAAAATTCCATATTAAATGAATTTATTAATAGTTGTAACTACATTGTAACTTATTTATTGACAGTTGTCAATAGGTTGTAAACTAATCAATTTTAGTTGTCAATAGGTTGTAAACTAATAATCATATTAATTGATCTCAAAGGATTAGAAATTGAGGTCGTTAGGGCTACAAATAAATAAAACACCCCACACTTGTCCGAAAACATGTGTGGGATAAAAGCTTATTTGTTACCCTTACCGGCAATGATTGCATCAGCCTGCTCTTCTGTGAAGCCAGCCCTTTTGAGAGCTGAGTGAGACTTCCAAAGAAGTTGAGCCCCAAGATCAAGGAGCTCGTCATCATTAATCATCTCTCTAATCATCTCTTTCAATTCTTCGAACATACTGTTTCTCCCTTCCAAGAGTTGAATATGGGTGATATTAAAAAATTATTAAGGACTTGTGACTTTACAAATACGGGCTATGGAAAAACAGTGTTTTTCAGTCCCGACCCAATAAACATCACCGACATGAGACATATAATCACTCTCTCTTAAAAATAAAGCCGCTGAATGTTTATCAATAAATGTACCATGGACTTCAAATTTTCTTAATTTAGTTATATCTTTGTCATTGGAAAAAACTATAACATACATTATTTAACTCCTTTGATGTTAATGTCCTTTTTAGATATATCACATAAATACTAATATGTCAATACTAGCAACTTCAAAAATCATTTAAAAAATAATCCTCAAATTTTTTAATTAAAAAAGACCACTTATCTAAAGGATCTTTTAAAATATATTTCTACTTAATCTCCTGACAGAATTTTTTAATCAGTTCTACTCCTTCTGGTTTTTTGATTTGCAAATCTTGAATTTCCAAAACGGCTACTGGTTTTTTCTTGGCCAAAACACTCATAACTAAAGCAGCATCCTGAGCCGCGGAATTAAAAGTAATAAAGAAGGCGACTTGCTTAAATTTGTTTTGCGTCAAATAAGATTTTATCGCCGGGGTAATTCCATCCCAAATTGGTGTCCCAATAATTACCAAATCATAATCATTAGAATTATATTTAGCGGGAGCTATATTAGATGGATCAGTTAAATCATCATCAAAGGCACTTAGTGCCCAATTGACCAAATGACTTCTGTCGGTTTTATCTTCAATTTTTTCTATATCCGCTCCTAAATGTTTGGCGATTTCTTCTCCCACCTTAGCCGTGTGACCTTTATGAGAATAATAAACAACTAAAGTTTTCATTTCTTTAATCCTTTCCAACCGACTTTTTTATTTTTTAAATCAATTAATTGAGGCCACTGACTATCGAGAGTCGGCCTCTCCTTGGCATAAAAAACACCAATCGGAATTTTACCTTGGCCATTATTATAATCATACTCTTGAGCCAAAGCCATCGCCTGGGTTAAATCATTATCACCAGCGGGTATTTTATACATAAACCGGTCTTGATTATTAGCATACAAATTAAACACGATACAATCTTGAATAATTTCCACAAAGGCAAAACCTTTATGCTTTATCGCTTGTTCCATAATCTGCTGGGTATGCAAAATATCTTTGGCATTACAACGAGCTACAAAACTAGCCCCCGCACTTAAAGCCAAATGAATGGGGTTTAGTGGCGAATTATATGTACCCAATGGTTCAAATTTAGTTTTAAATCCTAGTTGACTTGTCGGTGTCGCTTGACCAGTAGTCAAAGAAAAAGATTGATTATCATGAACAAACAAAGTCATATCCGGATTAAAACGACAAGCATGAATAAAATGAGCCATCCCTTCGGAATAAGTGTCCCCATCACCAGCAAAAGTTATAACTTCTAAATTAGGATTACCCATTTTAATACCCATAGCCGTGGGGATTGGTCGACCATGCAAACAATAAAATCCGGAAATATTCAAATAATCAAAAATCTTGCCATGACAACCAATACCGGTAGTCATAGTAAAATTGTCTCGCTGATAACCCTGATCCATTAAAGATAATAAAGCGCGACGAGCCGACTCCAAAATAATATGATCCGGGCAACCCGGGCACCATGTTATTTCGCTACTAGTCATCAATTCAACGCCTGGTTTATCGGTACTCATTTTATTTTATTTAATAACTCTTGTTTTAATTTGTCTGACAAAAATGGCCGACCATCATATTTTAAAATTCTTTTTTCAATTTTAAAGCCGGTTTTTTCTCTAATGAGTCGTCCTAATTGACCGGTTAAATTATCTTCAACCAAAATAACATTATGCGCTTTTGCCAATTCAGCTTTAATTTTATCGGACATTGGTTTTAAATATAAAACCTGTAAAAATTTAAAATCTTCGCCCGCGATAGCATCAATAATTGCGCCTTTAGTTGACCCCCAACCAATAATTAAATTCTGACTATTTTTATTACCATAAAATTTAATCATTTCAAATTTTTGGCATTCTTTTTTAATGGCCTCATATTTTTTTAACCTATTTTTGGCATTTTTTACTGCTAAATCAGCATCTTCGGTGGTTAGACCATCACTGTCAGTCTCATAACTAGAGACTTTTACGACGCCCCGTCCCGGAACCGGTCTATTCACTTTTACGATTAGTGGTTTTTTTATTTTTTCCGAGGTGGAAAATTCTGATTCAGCCAAATGCTTATCAGACAATAATATAGATAAAACTCCAAACTTTTCTGACAAATAAAAAGCTTCGTTTACTTTTTCCATAGCTTCTGTGGGATCGCCGGGAGCTACCACTACCCGTGGAAATTCACCATGACCAGCATGAAGCGCAATTCCTAAATCACTTTGACTGCTATGAGTCGGCAGTCCAGTAGCTGGCCCCGGACGAGAAGCCAAATAAACCACCAGTGGAATTTGTGACATACCTTGCAAACTTAATCCTTCCGACATCAAATCAAAGCCACCACCGCTAGTCCCCACCATAGTTCTCGCTCCCGAAAAACTCGCCCCTAAAGCCATATTGACCGCCGCAATTTCGCCTTCGGGTTGAAATACTAAACACTGGTTGGCTAATTGGTCTTTAGCCAAAATCTCAGGCACACCAGTGGCTGGAGTCATAGGATAAGAAAAATACAAATCGATTTTGGAATTGAGAGCACCGGTCGCTACTGCCTTGCTACCACTAGAAACAGAAATTACATTTTTTAATGGTTTTAAATTATATTTATTATCTTGATTTTGATATCCTTGTTCAACGGCAGTCACAGCAGTCTCATTTTTAATTGTATCTTTGATAATCGAAATTAATAATTTACTATCAATACCTAATAATTTAATTAAGGCTCCAGCTAAAGCCACATTGGTATTGAGTCCTAGACCATCAAAATCTTTATAGCTCAAAATTATACCTTCCGGCTTTAATTTGGATTGATGAATTAAAATAGTATTTTTATCTAAGGCAATAATAACATCAAGCACAGACTCATGGCTGGCAATCGGCTGATCTGAAACAGATAATATATTAAAATTATGACCACCTCTTATTATAGATGGGTAATCACGATAACTAAAAGTATAATAGCCAGTTTTGATCAAAGTTTCAGCTATAATCACCGAAGCTCTATTTATACCCTGACCAGCTCGGCCACCAATTAAGATATTTAATCTCATAAAATATAAATTTATTACCTTCATATTATAACAAAAAAAAACAATTAATTCTAGACCATATAATATTTGACAAATTATTATTTTTAGGATATAATTCCATTTATTTAATAAATAATACAAAAAATATGACTTCCTTTAGAAAGATATTAATTTTCTCTTTAGTCGCTAGTTTTTTTCTAGGTATTGGTGGTGTTTTAGCCGTTAATTTACCAGAACCAGCGGCTGCAGTAGTCCCAGAACAAGCCGGTGTTTATGATGTTTTGGGCCATCCTGAGTTAAAATTAAAGGTTTTTGTCCATGAACCAAAAACCGATCAACCGGCCAAAAATAATAATCATGGCAAACCGGCTCCCTCAACGCCTCAAGAAATTTGTGCATCTACCACTACCCTAGATCCTGATTCCACTTCCATGGTTGCCGGAGCTGGCTGGACTATGCCCGCCAATTGGATTTATAGATTGAACTTAAACAGTGTTCCATCAGAAGTCGGCTCAGCTAATCTGCCAACTATCGCCAATAATTCATTTAATCAATGGACTAGCGCCATTAATAATTTAGTCACCATTGAACGAGGCGCGGATACTAATATTAATAAAGCTCAATTGGATGGACAAAATATTATCGCTTGGGGCCGAACCTCAGGCACAGCATTAGCGGTCTCCTATATTTGGTATAACACTGGCACTGGAGAATTAGTAGAAGTTGATACTATTATGAATCAAAAATTTACTTGGTATTGGTCTGATCCTAATAATTGGCCCACTAGCCAAACCTGCGCTTACAGCGATGTCTATGACGCTCAAAATATCTTGACTCATGAACTAGGTCATACTGTTGGACTTGATGATGAATATGAAAGTAGTTATATAAATAACACGATGTATGGTTATGGTTCCAAAGGTGAAACTAAGAAAAACACCTTAACTACTGGCGATAAAAATAGCGCCTTAACTCTTTATTAAAATTAACCAAACAAACTACCACTGGCTTTATATTTGGTCTAGACTGTTAACTGCTCGATTTTGTATGACTGAGTCGGAATCTTCGCTAACTCGTCAATTAGAAAAAATAAATATTCGGTCGCCTGATTTACTCGGCGACCTTTAGTTTTTTTTAAAAAATAAAAAACCAAGTAATAACTACTTGGCGGGCTATGTTAACTTATAAAATTTGTTTTTTTCGCTTAGAGCTATGCGCTTGGCTTTAATTAATGAATCAGTTGATATTTTCCAACGACTACAATTTTTTGGCAAAATAGTAATGACCGTGTTATCATCCCAATCCTGAACTATAACATACCAGGCTAAATCAGATTGACTCCAAAACAGTTTATGAATTTTATTTTTTTCCCTGCCCACTAGAACCACTAAATCCAGATCAAGAATATATTTTATTTCTCTAATGGATAGTCGCGATCTGTCTTTAATTTGTTGACGAGCATGAGCAGTAAAACTTACTGCTTTCATTATCAATGTCTCCTGATGGTTATGATCATTAAGGTACGGATAATGGTTTTATATCACATCTACGATTATTGGTCAATGAGCTGGAATAATATACCGGTTTTATATTCACCTTAAATAAAAAAGCGGAAGCTATGAAACAAATTCATAACTCCCGCAGAAAGATCAATTATTAGATAAGTTATTATCAGATTTTGACTGCCTAAAATAATCAATAGTGAGAGCGCTAGTGTAAGAAATCAAAATAGAGACAACCACAAAGAACAAATATTTCAGAGCTTCATTAATCCCAGTGGGTGATACTAAAGCGCAAGAATATGACAATGGTGCAAGACCTAAAAAAAATAATACTATCCATGTTTTTAAATAATCATTGAAACACAATAGAGGAAGTGAAATAAGAAAATAGATTATTATAACAATCATTAGCCAATCTTTGGCCGGTTGTCCCAATAAAATAGGGATGGCAACTGAAATTAAAGCTATTAAATAAATAATGAAAAGTTTAAAAATATTTTTATCAATTACCAAATATTTAATACTAACTATTAGAGTAACAATAAAAAAGATAGTTACCGTCAATTGAGTATCAAACCAATATGATTCTTCGGTAGTAGAGATAAACGATTCTTTCTGCCATTGACCGGCTAAATAGTAAAATTTATCACCAGATACTACGGTTTGAGATTTTATGGGAAAATCAAAAATATACTTTTCTACTTTATCTTCGGCTTTGACAATTTCTGATGTGGCGCCGGTATAAAGATCATGAGCTTCTTGGGCAGTCAGCTCTGGAGGCACATCAGCCACCACCTCTATTTCGGTTAAAACAGTAGCAGTGGTGGTGGTGAATTTGGAAATTGATAATGTGCCATCTTCCAATTTCAACTCCTGGGTATTTATGGTCCTAGTCTGAGCCCCAGCCATTAGTGGTCCCAATATTAAAAATACTAAACTTAAGACTTTGGCGCTTTTCATTAATCCTCTCCTTTTTTGAGTTTAATTTTCAAAGTCCATTATCCAATATCCTATTGAATATATTACTGTATAATAAGTTTTATTTTTTGTCAAATAGATAATTATTTTTCTAAAGCGCCAATAGTATAAACATTTCGAGCATTCCATAATAACCAACCGGAAGCTTGATTTTCATCGGCGGCTTGAATTTGCGCCCGCACCATACTAGCATTATAATCGGCCCCCAAATCAAAATCCTGCAACCAGGGACGAGTGGAAGCTATAGATGAAGTTGTATTTCCTAAAATTAAATTACCTTCAGTTAAAGCTTTACTCACAATTTCATAAGGATGAGCGGCCGGACTGGCTAAACCCAAAAAACCACTAGGATAATGCGAGGGATAAACCATCGGCGAAATAAAATCAAAATACGGCGCCGCGTCTGCCAATCTTTGACCAATATTTAAATCATAATCCAAATCACTGCGTCTTTGATAAGTCAAACCAAACAAATCAATGGACAAAGGTATGGTCAAATCAGATAATTCTGATTTTAAATATTTAAAAAATTGCGTAATGGTTTTATATTTTTTTTGCCCGGACACAAAATTAAAATATTTAATCTTATTGGTATTACCGTCTGATGGAAAACGAATATAATCAAATTGCACTTCATCAAAACCAATCATAGCCGCTTCTTTGGCCTCGCTCGCTACCAATTGCCAAACCTGCGGGTTGGTCATATCCAGCCAAGTCACCCCCTTATAATCCGACCACACCCCACCAGAGTTATTTTTCAGTGCTAGATCCGAATAAATTTTTACCGCCGTGGGATCTTGAAAAGTCGTAATTCTGGCAATAGTATAAATCTCGGCTATTTGTAAATCAGCTAAAATATTTTGATAATCATGGTAATCTAAAGCGACTGGCGACACCGACCAATTTTTTAGTTGTTCTAAAATTGGTTTAAACATTAATTTACCGGCTGGATCTTTAAAATCAATGACGACCGAATTCAATTCCGTATCTTTGATTAAATTAATTAACTCCAGACGTCGTTTTTTACTGGCAAAAGTATAACCCGTCAAATAAATACCCTTAACCTTGGTGGGGGTCAAGAGAGCCAAAGGATATGGCGAGTCCATCTCAATTTCCGCTGCCACTTGTAAGTGATCATTATAAAACGGCACCAATTTAATGGTTGAGCCACTATTGTTAACAATTAATATTACACTGGCTATAACCACGAAAATTAAAACCACCCAAAAAACTACAGACGGAATTGGCTTTCTACTGGAGATAAATTCAGTAATTATAAACCAAATTTTATTCATATTATATTAAATAAATATAATAAACTAATATTCATATTATATCATAAAACCCATAATCCCCCGGCTAAATGAATAGACCGGGGGATTATTTTAAGAAAATTTATTTAATTATTTTGAAAAATTACTTTTAGGCTTAAATCTGGTGGAGTTTCTTTTATTAAATGGTTTATGATTTTTATGACGATTGAAACCGGATGGTTTAAAAGTATTCTGATTATGGTTATCAAAGCTACCAGACTTAGTTTGATTTTTAACCTGGCGATCAGTTCGGTGTTTAAAAGACTGGCGATTAAAATCAGAAGGAGTTAAAGAATGCTTATGCCCTTCATAACCACGGGAACTTCTAACTGGCTGACTAGCCGATAATCTATTGCTAGGATTTTTAGAAAATTGACTTGGTTGATAACTAACATCTGATCTAGATTGACGGTCATAAGGTTTATAATCCCGATTAGTAGAATTTATTCTGGGTTTATGACCTTCATAACCACGACTAGATCCGCTAGTAGTAAATTTTTCTCTAGACCTGTAGCTAGTTTCAAATTTTCGAGAAGTACGATCATCTGTGGAACTCGGTTTTCGATTGACCCACTTCTGATCTTGATATTTAGCACTGGTTCGATGATGACCCTTATAACCGCGAGCGGTACTAAAACCGGAACTGCGACTAGAACCACCCAAAGATAAATCGGATTTTTTAATGGCTACTAATTTGGTTAAAGGAATTTCTTTTTTGATTAATTTTTCAATGCGGCGAATAACTCCAATTTGACTGGGCGTGGCATACGAAATGGCCTGACCCATTTTTCCAGCGCGTCCGGTTCGACCAATCCGATGAATATAGTCTTCAATATTATCTGGTAAGTCAAAATTTACCACTAGTTCAATACCTTTAACATCAATACCTCGAGCCGCAATATCAGTGGCTACCAAAACACGGTAGCGGCCATCTTTAAAACCCTGTAAAGCTCTAGTGCGTTGAACTAAAGAGCGGTTAGAATGAATTTCGGTCACAGTATGCTTCATGCCCTCAATCCCACGACAGATATTTTTGACACTGCTTTTGGTTCGCACAAAAATCAAGACTGAACCATGGTATTCAGCTAAAGTTTTGGCTAATTGAGTCAAGCGATCCTCTTTGTGTAAAATTATTACTTCTTGTAAAACATTTTCCGCTGGTGTGCCGGCCGGCGCTACCTCTATTTTTAGTGGCAAAGACATATGCTTGGTGGCTATGTCCATAATCGTAACTGGCATAGTAGCTGAAAAAAGTATAGTTTGTTTATTTTGGGGAGTTAACCGTAAAATTTTATTTAATTGTGGAGCAAAACCCATATCAAACATTAGATCAGCTTCATCTAGAACTAATATTTTAACCTCATTTAAATTAAAGGTTTTGGTTTCTAAATGATCAATTAATCGTCCCGGCGTAGCCACAATAATTTCTGGACGACGCTGTAGTTGTTTGGTTTGTTGATATTTTGATTCACCACCAATTAACACTACCGACTTCAAATTAAGTTTTTGAGCTATGACTTTTAAATGATCATTAACTTGGGAGGCCAATTCACGTGTCGGTACCAAAATCAAACACCGTCCAGAATATTTGGCTAAGCGTTGTAATATGGGAATGCCAAAAGCCAAAGTTTTACCGGTACCGGTTTGAGCTATACCCACCATATCCTTGCCACTGATAATCACCGGAATGGATTTTAATTGGATAGGAGTGGGGACAATAAAATTGAGACTTTTAACAATATCTAATATTTTGGGATCAATACCAAGATTATTAAAAGTCAGTAGGTCTGGTTTAGTTGTTTCTGTCATAAATTATTTGGCCCGATTTCTTAAAATAGCCACAATAATGACAAAAAATAAGCTCGAGTATATTAAGACTTTATTATATTTAGATTTAAATATTGAGGTATTTATAAATAATCTAAATTAGTCTGTTTTTAAAACTAATCTAAGTATAACATAAATTATCTATTTTGTAAATAGCTATGACCAAAAACCGCCAAAACCGCGCAAAAACAAGCAAATTGTGAATAACTTATTGACATTATATTTAAAGTTTGCTATACTTAATCACGGTAAGCATTGAACGACTAGCTATTTAGCTAATCGTCTCAAATCTACTAATGTAGTAGTTATAAATAGAAATGCAGTCGAATTTCTAATAACTAGTGCGAATTAATTCACTTCACTTCTATCTATTATGCAAGGAACTATCAAAAAAGTGACTGACAAAAACTTCGGTTTTATCAGCCAAGAAGGCGGAAAAGATTTATTTTTTCACGCTAACGAACTTGACGGTACTGATTTCGCTGAACTAGCTGAAGGTGACACTGTCACTTTCGAGGTTATTGACACTCCAAAAGGTCAAGCAGCTGTCAAAGTACGAAAAGTTTAATATTTCTTTTTAAAGAAATTTCAAAGAACCGCCACTTCGGCGGTTTTTTGTTATATATTTTATTTGCTATAATACACTTATGAATATAATTATGTCCGCTCTAGGCGGATCCACCTCTGGTGGAAAAAAATTATTACCAATTTTTATTTTAGCTTTTATTTTCAATTTCATTTGGGAAAATATTCATGCTAATTTTTATATCCACTATCAAGGTGGCAATATTAGTCAATTAATTCTACTACGCGCAACTCTATTTGATGCAATTTTTATTACTCTCTTATCAATATTATTTATATTCAATAAATATTTTAATCAACGCTTGTGGTATTCGATAATCATCGGTGTTATTTTTGCTATCATTCTTGAGCACTGGGCTCTATCAACTAATCGCTGGGCTTACAATGATCTCATGCCAATTATCCCAGTTATCAAAACCGGTTTAACCCCCACTTTGCAATTAGGACTTTTGTCTTTTCTTATTTTTAAAATTGTAAAAATTGAAAAAAAATAAAACCACCAACTCAATTACTGAGTCAGTGGTGTGTTTGGTGAAAGTATTTCAGAATCAAAATTCAAAACCTCATAAATATTCATTTGACGAGCTATTTTAGAAGCTAATTCTTCTAATTCCAAAAATGAAATATCGGCACTATCATGGCTGTCGTTAATCATCAGCGTAATTGTGAAAATATCCTTATATATTTGGTGATCACTTGGGATATTTTTCTCAACCCACTTATGGGCTATATATTTACCATTAATTTTAACCAATCGAACTGTTAAGCCGACGATCATCATAATTCTCTCACTCCTTTTAAGGTTCTGTATTTATAAAGTGTAGACTACCACACTACCAGATATTGTCAATGTTTGGTTGCTGGCTTTAAATTTTTTTAGTATAATATAAAGGTAAACAACTTATAGACATTTAAACTATGATACCCAAAAGCCAAAAAATAAACTTAAGTAAAAACGAAGATAAAGCTCGAGATTTTTTCTTGTCCAGTAATTTTTCAGAAGAAAATGATAATTTTTCCAGCGAAGAGGGTCAATTGTCTTGTGATGTTTATTCTGATGAAAACAATATCGTGGTCAAATCCACTATGGCCGGTGTGGAGCCCCAAGACCTAAGTATTTCCATTAGCAACGACCTGTTAACTATCCGTGGCTATCGCGAAGATAAGTCTGAAATTAAAGACAGTAATTATTTGGCTCGTGAAGTTTACTGGGGCGCCTTCAGTCGGTCCATTGTCTTGCCTCAAGAAATAAACCAAAACCAGGTTAAAGCCACTTTAAAAAAGGGCATTTTGACCGTTATCCTTCCCAAGAAATACAAAAATACCTCTATTAAAGTAGAATCAATTGATGACTAAAATGAAAGTTAATCTCCAACCCAAACCACATATCGATAATTTAAAAAGCATTATTGAAAATAAGATTTATGGCAAAATCAAAAAACAGTGGCTGATAATTACTATCTTAGTCGCTGTTTTTATAATAGTCGCTATTTTAACTTCGGCGGTTTTAGCCTATGAAATCAAATATCAAAATAAATTTTTCCCCGGCAGTCGCCTGGGCGATATTAGTTTGGAAGGCCTGACGCCACCCGAAGCTCTGGAAGTCATCAACCAGATCACTGCCAAATTAGAAAAAGAAGAAATTAAAATTATTTTTCAAAACAATGGTAATTCTTCTCTCAAAATCACCCCGGCGATTAATGCCCTAAATGATCCTGATTTATCACGCGAACTTTTAAGATTTGATAACCGCCAAACCATCAATGAAGCCTATGCCTTTGGACGCCATAAATCTTGGTGGCAAAATATCTTCACGCAAATAAAAATGCTCAAGCAAGATAAATATTTTACAGCTAGTTTTACTTTGGACGATTCCATGATGAGATTACTGATAAAACAGGGTTTATCTGAATTAGAAACCATGGCTCAAAACGCCTCCATTAAAACTATTTGGCATGGCTCTGATTATACTTTAGAATTCATGCCCGAACAAGCCGGAGTCACTATTAATTATGATCAAGCTATTAATCAAATAAAAGAAAATTTGAGCCAACTCCAAAACCAGCCGATTGAAATTGAAAAACAATCCGCCCCACCTCTAGTGAGTTTAGCTGAAGTTATAAACAAAGAAGATTTAGTAAGACAAGTCATCAATACCACTACCCCAGAATTATTTTATCAAGCTAAAAAATGGTCTATAACTCGCAGTGATCTCTCGCAAATGTTAGAGTTCCAAAAAGATGTATCAGATCCCACTAAAACCAATAGTGATATTATCGTGGCTTTAAATCAGGATAAATTTGATATTTGGCTAGAAAAAAATATTGCCCCACAAATAAATATTGAACCCAGAAATGCTTCCATAGAAATTATTGATGGCCAAGTTACTAAGTTTGAAGCTCACCAAGACGGACGAACCATTAATTTATCAGCCACTTATCAAAAAATAAATCCTCATTTAAAACAAGGCAATCTAAAAATTGAAGTGGCAGTTGACACCACCGCCCCAAAAATCATTACCCAAGACATCAATGATTTGGGCATCAAAGAAATTATTGGCACCGGTCATTCTAATTTTGCTGGTAGTCCTAATAATCGTCGTCACAATATTAGAACCGGCGCCGAGAAATTACATGGTGTTCTCATTAAACCCGACGAGGAATTCTCCCTGATTAAAACTTTGGGGGAAATTGATGGTGAGCATGGTTACAAACAAGAATTAGTAATTAAAGGCAATAAAACCTTACCGGAGTATGGAGGCGGGTTGTGTCAAATTGGGACCACTATGTTTAGAGCCACTATGGCTTCGGGTTTGCCGATTACCGCCAGACGCAATCATTCTTACAATGTTGGTTATTATTTGGAAAATGGCTTACCTGGTACTGACGCTACTATTTATGATCCTAATCCTGATTTTAGATTTATCAATGACACCGGCAATTATATCTTGATCCAAATGAGAATTGAGGGTGATGATTTGTATTTTGATTTTTGGGGGACCAAAGATGGTCGTCAGAGCACTAGAACTATCCCCCAAGTTTGGAATTGGGTCTCACCCCCACCCACTAAATATATTGAAACTTTGGATTTACCGGTGGGGACGAAAAAATGTACGGAATCAGCGCATAAGGGTGTCGATGCTGCCTTTGATTATTTAATTACTTACGCTGATGGTCAAAAAGATAAAACTACTTTTAGCTCTCATTACAAACCTTGGCAGGCGATTTGTTTGATTGGGGTGGAAACTTTAACAGTGGAAACCGAAAACGCCACTTCCACTGATGAAACATTGATTCCTTAGTATGAATCAGATAAAAATACTTAAAAAAAGAAAGATGGAATAAATTATTAATATCAAAATATAACACCAAAAAACCACTCCTTAAAGAAGTGGTTTTTTTGATAACATTAATTAATCCGTGGGTCTAAAACATTTGATAATACTTAGATGAGCTTTTATGGCCAGGCAAGAAAAATTTTATGAGGCAATTTTCTAGCCGAAGCCAAAAAATAACTTACAAAATTCCCATGCTTGTCGTGCCTAGCCGTAGTAGCTCACCTAAGCGATTCACCTGTTTTCACAGGTGGAGAAAAAGAGATAAAAATTTTCTCGATAGGTCTGTCGCTTAATAGTTTTTTGAATATAAATTTTCATAATTTTAAGTTAAATTTGTTCAAATAATTTTTGAGGCCTAGCAGATGCTAAGTTGAAAAAATTTTTGGAAAATTTAGCTAAAATTTGGAAATTTTAACAAAATACAATTAAGTGACAGACCTAATTAAATGGAAGGTGACAAATTACATTGTGCTCAGACCCACAGATTAATTAATACTATCCATGACCCTGCAGACAAGAAACTACTTAAAGGGAAGATTCTAGTCGAAACCAAAATTATCCTTCTTATAATTCCTATGCTTGTCGTGCCTGCAGAGCTGTGGATATTATTTAAACTACGTAACTCTTAATATTAGCAAAGATAACCACAAATGTCAAGGCCTAACCCTGATACGCAACAAAAAAACGCTTATTTTAGCGAATTTTAAATTACCCGGCACTATTTATTATCAATACTGAAGCATTATACAAAATCTGAGCTATTTTATCAACTCTTAGTTATCCATATATTATTAACACCTTGGTTTTGCTGGTTTTTCCTGATTTAATCTCAATTTGGCTTTTGGCTACCTTAAAATAATTCGCCAAAACCTCTATTAATTGCTTATTAGCTCGACCGGCAATTGGCGTAGCGCTTAGTCTAACTTTAAAAACTTGATCAGTTATTTTTTCAACTTTAACTTCTTTAGAATTGGTCTTAACTTCAACAGTAATTATTTTTTTCATTATATTTTAAATAGTTTCCAAAACTTTTAATTCTAAATTGATAGTCTTAGTATCCAAGACCGCAAAAGTCGCCTTAGAAAATACTCCACCCAAAGTTCCGGGATTGGCTACAACTATTTGATTAATTTCCTCGATCCAAGGTTTATGAGTATGACCATAAAAAACAAAATTATATTTTTTACTCTTGGCTAAGTCTTTGGCTACTTCTGGATAATGACAAAAGGCAATATATATATTTTCTATTTTCAAATATCCTTCGTCGCCATGCAATGTAACATTATCAATTTCATCACAGGTTTCGATTAGTAAATCTCGATTAGACACATTACCATGAACCAAATGAATTGGACCAGTAAACTTCTTGGCTAATTGATCCTTGATAAGTTCTGGATCAGCAATATCACCACAATGAATGATTATGTCAATTTTATTTACTTTCGCCCAAGTCAAAAATTTTTCAATATTGGGAATATTATCATGAGAATCAGAAATAATAGCTATCTTCATATAATTATTTTTTATCTCTCATTTTTTTCAAAATTTTCAAATCCTGTTGTCTAGTATCGTCTGCTGGAGTTTCCAATATTAAATCTATATTTTGCTGGGTAGCAAAATCAACTATCGCCTGGAACCCAATTGTACCAATATGACCTTGACCGATATGCTCATGCCGATCGCGCTTGGCATTTAACTCCACTTTAGAATCATTAGCATGAATGAGTTTTAAATTCTTTAATCCCAAAATTTTATCAAAATCAGCAAAAGTTTTTTCCACCGCTTTTTTACTAGCCAAATCATAACCACTAGCATAGGCATGAGCGGTATCAAAACAGATACCTAATTTATATTTTTTTAATTTTTTTGAATTGATTATTTTATCAATTTCTTCATAGGTATCACCAACCACCTTACCGGCACCGGCTGACATTTCAATTAACAATTCGGTTTTCCCCTTATAACCCTCTAAGACTTTTTCTAAGCCATCGCAAACCAGTTCTAATCCTTTATCGGGTCCTGATTCTTTATAACTTCCGGGATGAAACATAAGATATTTAACCCCCAAACTACTGCCCCTGGCTAATTCTTCTCTAATTACGTTTATAGAACCGTAATAAATTCGATTGTTTAAAGAAGCAAAATTAATGTAATAAGGGCCGTGGATATAACAATTAGACTGCTGGTGTAATTTCATATTCAGTTTAAATTCTTGGGCCATCTCTGGAGTAATTACACTAGCCCGACCACCTTGAGGCGACCGAGAAAAAAATTGAAAACATTCACAACCAATAGCTTGCGCTCGCTCAGGAGCCAACGCCAAACTACCAGCCGCCGAAACATGAGCACCTATTTTCATAAATTTATTCAATTAATATTATTAACCCGTATTATAGCACGGCTTCTTCAGTCAATGCTAAAACCCAATTAAAAATAAATCAGATATTAGAATTTTTGATTTTTTTTAGAGCTTGCGCCAATCTTGTCTCTACACTGCCAGACAAAATTGTATAATCAATCGTCCAGTCTTCAATTAACTGCCGATAGCGATTATCAACCTGTTTTTGAAATTCAATATCTGTGCTTCTAGTGCCATTATCTTCAATGGCAAATTCAATCGGCAAATAAAAAACATAGTCATAATTAATATTCTTTTTAACCATTTCTGATAATAAACTTTTAACTCGATCATCATCAAAAATAACATCAGCATAAACTGAGTAATCCATTAATGATTTATCAGCCACAAAACTCTGGGTGGTTTTTTCCTCCTCTAATTGTCTAGCAAAAAGCCAAAATTGAGTTTCTATTGGTGTCTTTTCATTAATCACAAACCCTTTTTGAAAAGCTTCAATCACCACATCATGAATAATTGGCAAATCCAGACTAGCGGCCAACTTTTTACTAAGAGTGGTTTTGCCCACCCCATGAGCTCCAATAATAGCTATTCTCATTAAATTAAAATTATTATTTTATATTATTTATCTTACTTAATTTTTTAGGATTTTTCAAATAAAAAATCCCGTAATCTATACGGGATGAATTACTTAGACAATTAGCAACAAACCATAATTATGGCAAAAACGCCTAACCACATTTTTGGCTTCATCGGGATCCACTGCGATTCCACCCTCCAAATATTCTTGCTCCAAGCACAAAATCTCAATTTCTTTTAAAGCTCCGCGTTTGCCTCGAGCCCAATCAGCATAGGCATCACAAGTTTCACCATAAACAAAATCAGTCGATTGCAAGGCGAATATAGCTAACATCCAGGTCAATTCATCATCTTTTTGTTGACGTCTAAAATTAAATCTGTCTTCGTCGGGAATAGTTGGATCAAAAAACGGTATTTCAGGAGATAAGCGTCGACCAATCTCATGATATCGCCTAACTTCATCCTTGGGTGAAATTGAAGTTTTATCCGCTAAGCGAAAAATCTCGGACAATGGATGCATTATGGCCTCGGGCATATCATAACCATTAATTAATGGACAAATATAATCATGGTTAATAATGGCCAAGTGTATATAAAATTCTAATTTATAGCCGACCATAACATTAGAAGCTAATTTAGCCCCCACTAATTCATGATCTTCAAATTTAGCATCCAAGAAACGACCCAGGTCATGAAAAATAGCGGCTAAAAGTAAAACTTTTCTAGCCACTAATTCATCTAAAGACAATGTGGCTAATCGCCACAGCAATGGCGATTGATTAATAATTTGCTGACACCGATTCCAGACTGCCTGGGAATGGCTAAAACCATGATCGGTATTAGCAAAATAAATTTCGGCAATTTGTTTCGGATCTTGATCTGGACTTAAAACCGCAAAATGTTTTAGACAACTCGCCAATATATCAGGAGTTAATTCATTAATATTATGATTTAAAAAGGATACGGTTACTGATAACTTATCCATCTAGCTATTCTCCTTTTGACTAAACCGTTGGTTTTTTACCAATTTATCAAAGAGCAATTTACCTTATTGTTAACACAAAAAAATATTTTAGTCAATCACACCCCGCCTACATTCTACTCCTAAGCTTAATTAAATCTATATTAATATTATTAAATAATCTTCAAAATATCTTCATAATCACGAGCCTATGAAAAATTCAGCTGTAAAATAGGGGTGTTTTTTATTCCCATCCTTTTGAAGCCTGCCTATCGGCAGGCAGGGTAGCGTAGCGGATGAAGCAATCTTATGTGAAATAAAGTGGGATTGCTTCGTCCCTCGCAATGACGACGTAGGACATGGGATTGCCATGCCTGTTGTTGATTTAAAAAATTCAATTACTTAATTAATAATTATTTCTTTTTTTAAAAATTCAATCACCTGACGATTACCCAAAACATTACGCAAATAATCCTTGTAAGTCTCGGTTGTTAATTGTTTTTTAACCTCTTCATTGGACGGATAATTCTGCATCATCGCTTCTATTTCCAAGTCAATCTCATCTTCACGCACCTCAAATTTTTCTTTAATAAAAATCTCCCTAGTCAAAATAGAAATTCGCACTCTTTTTTCGGCTTGAGGTTTAAATTCCACCTTCAAATCTTCTAAAGTTTTATTTAAATTTTTCAAATAATCATCAAAATTAAAACCTTGATTATCAATACTATGTTTTAATTCATGCACCATTTTATCAACTTCATTATCAATTAACAAATCTGGGATGGCTTCAAAAGTAGAAATCTCTACAATTTTTTCTAACATCTCAATTTCTAATTTTTGATCCTGTTTAGTCGCTTCTTCGGTTTTTAAATTTTCTAAAATATTTTTTTTAACCTCTTCAATTGTTTTAAATTTATTAGCCGACACTGATTTAGCGAATTCATCATTTAAAACTGGCAATTCTATTTCAAAAACCCCATTACATTTCACCCTGAATTCCGCTTTTTTACCGGCTAATTTTTTTTCAAAATATTTATCGGGAAACTTCAGTTCAAATTCCCTAGTGTCCCCGGCCTTAAGCCCGACGATTTTATCTTCAAAGCCGGGAATAAATTTATTTTCGCCAATTACCACCGGATACTTTTCCTGCTGACCTTTTTCAATCGGCACTTTATCAATAAAAACTTCAAAATTTATTTCCATTTTGTCACCCAATTTAGAAGCTCGATCTACTAATTTTTCGGTGGCTTGCATTTTACAAATATCTGCCAAAATTTTATTTATCTGATCATCAGAAATTTTTAATGCTTCTTTTTTAATTTTAATCTTTTTATAATCGCCAATTTTAACACTAGGCAAAACCGCTGCTGTCGCCTTATAGATAAAATCATTGCCGGGCGCTAGTTTTTCTATATCAATTTTGGGCTGACCAATAGTTACAATTTTTTGCTCTTTTAAAACTTCATAATAAGTAGCCGAAATTATATCATCTATGGACTCTTGTAAAATGCCCATCTCGCCAACCTTCTGTTTGATAATGTCATAAGGCGCTTTACCAGGACGAAAGCCCTCAATTTTCATTTCTTTGGCTAGTCGCTGAGCCGATTTTAGCAAATAAGGTTGAGCCTCGGCGGCTGAAACCTCAATAGTAATTTCTACTTGCGATTTATCTAATTTTTTTATATTTGATTTCATAATTTATATAATCATATGATTTAATTGACTCATATAGAGTAGCAAAAAAATAGTTACCAGTCAATAATAATTAAATAAAAAACCGAGTGAAATTAATTCACTCGGATGGATTAAGGGACTAAACTAACATAAACAAGATCATCAACAAATAAAAAATAATAGACAATGTCCAATATATTTTAATATCATCTCCGACGATGGCGGCGGCTAAGGCAGCGAAGGCGGCTATGGCGGCTGAGAGGGCGAAGAAAGCGACGGCTAAGGCAGCGAAAACGGCCATGGCGGCGATGACGAAGGCGAAGAAAGCGGCGATGCTGGCGAAGGCAAAATATTTGGCTACAGAAGATGTATTCATGGCTATTATGGCTATAATGTTGGACAATGACATTAATACGATAGCCACTAAACCAAACATGACATGGGGCGCTAGTTGAATTTTTTGCTCAACTATATTTTGTTTGGAGAAAGTTTGTATTTTATTATCTTTAAAAACCACCACCTGACTATATTCTAAAATTGGCCTTAGGTGGAAAAAATCTACCCTTTCAAACCTCGTGGTAAAATCGCCAGTGGGTATTTCTTGCCCAGGATTTTCATAAGCCTTAATTTCGTCTAAATTAAGGGGGCGCGGTTCATCCACTTGCTTTACTGATACTACTACCCCATCACCATTAAGCACCAAAACTTCTTTGGCTGACAATGAAGAGAAAGATGTCATCAACACCACTAATATAACTAAACGAAATCTCATCTAATTTATTCCTTTCTATGTTTTGTTAAGGTGCGATTTACTTGACTTGTTATTGTAGTACAGTAATAAATTTTTGTCAAACAGTAAATATTACAATTAATTTTAGTTTAAAACCAGTGGAGCTTGCTAAATCATATTAATAATTTTTTATAAAAAATATAATAAAAATCCTCTCCTTTTAAAGGGGAGGTTGGAGGGGTTAAGTTATAAAGAAACATATTAACCACCACCTAGCCCCTCCTTCAGAAGGAGGGGAATAAAGAGAAGCCGTTCCATGTCCGACACTGTCATTGCGAACGGAGTGAAGCAATCCCATGTCCTAAGTCGTCATTGCGAACCTACCTACCATGCCTACGGCAGGATTACAAACAGGTAGACTTCAAAAGGAGGGGATAAAAAAATAACAAACCGACATTAAAACCGATCTATTATTAATTTAAAACTAACTAATTAACAATGGCACAATAATAATTGAAATAATCGCCATCAACTTAATCAAAATATTTAAGGCCGGACCGGAAGTATCTTTAAAAGGATCACCTACCGTATCACCGGTGACCGCGGCCTTGTGAGCATCAGATCCTTTACCTCCTAAATTGCCGGCTTCAATATATTTTTTGGCGTTATCCCAGGCCCCACCGGCATTAGCCATAAATACCGCTAGTAAAAATCCGGTGACAATGGAACCGGCTAGTAAACCAGCCAAGCTTTCAGCTCCCAACCATAAACCAACCACTACCGGCACCGCCATAGCTAGTACTCCCGGTAAAATCATTTGTTTTAAAGCGGCCGTGGTAGAAATTTCAATACACTTTTTATAATCTGGTTCCGCCTGACCGGACATTAAACCTTCAATTTCTCTAAACTGCCGTCGCACCTCAGTCACCATTTTGGAAGCGGCCAAGCCCACTGATTTCATGGTTAAAGCCGAAAAAACAAACGGTAATAATCCACCAATAAACAAACCGATAACCACCTGTGGATCCATTAAATTAACACTACTCAAACCGGCCGCGCTACCAAAGGACACTAACAACACCAAAGAAGTCAGAGCCGCGCTACCAATTGCAAAACCCTTGCCTACCGCCGCCGTGGTGTTGCCCACTGCATCCAACTCTTCGGCCCGCTCGCGCACTTCCAATCCCATCCCAGCCATCTGCGCAATACCCGCCGCATTATCGGCTACCGGGCCATAAGTATCTGAAGCCAAAGTCATACCTAAAGTCGCCAACATCCCCACCGCCGCCATAGCCACACCGTATAAGCCGGCAAAATAATAAGATAAATAAATCGCCACTACTACCGCCACCACCGGCACAATCGTACTCAAAAATCCAACCGATAAGCCGGAAATAATATTAGTGGCGGATCCGGTCTGGGAGGCCTTAGCAATTTCTTGTACCGGCTTATTTTTGTCAGAAGTATAATACTCGGTAGCTAGACCAATAATCACTCCGGCTACCAAACCTGAGATCATCGCCCAAAAAACATTGAGATCACTAATGGTCAATTTAATCGCCACCAAAGACAAAACTACAGTAATAATCGCCGTTATCCAATTAGCATTATTTAAAATTTTATGAGGCGCTCCTTTTAAATATTTCACCGCCAAATTACCTAAAATCGAAGCCAATATGCCAATACCGGCAATCAGTAGTGGTAAAACCACGGCTTTGGAACCAAAGACCGGCAAAAATAATACCCCCAAAACCATAGCCGCAATCAAACTATCAACATAACTCTCAAATAGATCGGCTCCCATGCCCGCTACATCACCGACATTATCACCGACATTATCCGCAATGG